>Ga0114980_10000021_pt1 | contig 97224 bp, 95 predicted proteins | sample S_140806_EF_Meta_FD_87018 | JGI IMG/M metagenome (GOLD analysis project Ga0114980, IMG submission 87018) | Freshwater microbial communities from Lake Simoncouche, Canada to study carbon cycling - S_140806_EF_MetaG | ecosystem: Environmental > Aquatic > Freshwater > Lake | place: Lake...
CCTGGTTTAGGAAAAACAACGTTAGCCATGATCGTCGCGAGCGAAATGAACGCACCAATTCGTATAACTAGTGGACCCGCGATTCAACATGCTGGCGACTTAGCCTCGATACTCTCATCGCTAGTTGAAGGAGAGATTCTTTTTCTCGATGAGATACACCGAATGGCGCGTCCTGCGGAAGAGATGCTTTATATGGCGATGGAAGATTATCGTGTCGATGTAATTGTTGGAAAAGGACCAGGTGCGACTGCGATTCCATTAACGCTTCCGCATTTCACATTGGTTGGCGCAACGACTAGAGCTGGGTTATTGCCGGCACCACTGCGCGACCGATTCGGATTTACTGCGCATTTGGATTTCTATGATGACGCTGATTTAACTAATATAGTTAAGCGCAGCGCTGATTTATTAACGCTACAAATAGCAGAGAGCGCAATCTCGGAAATCGGAAAACGTTCTAGAGGAACGCCGCGAATTGCGAATCGATTACTCCGGCGAGTCCGAGATTTTGCACAAGTACATGGCGACGGTGCGGTAAATCTTGCGGATACAAATGCTGCTTTAACGATCTATGAAGTTGATCATATTGGGCTAGATCGACTGGATAAAGCGGTAATTACTGCGCTGGTGGAACGATTTAATGGCGGACCAGTTGGGCTATCTACATTGGCGATGGCAGTAGGCGAAGAAACTGAAACCATTGAGAGCGTTGCAGAGCCATTTTTAGTACGAGCCGGATTTATTGCGCGCTCCCCAAGAGGGCGAATCGCAACGAGCGCAGCTTGGAAACATTTAGGCAAAGTTCCGCCACCGGTATCGGGAAATGTGAGCATTTTCGACACACCAGCCGAAGATGCCTAGACTTGCGCCTCATGTCATCAAATACTTCAGCTAAAACAGCCGCGCGTCCGGGTCGAACCATTGCCATTATGTTGGTTTCGATTGTTGCTTTATTTGCGATCGCCTTTATCCAAGGCGCGACTGCGGTAAAACTCGGCTTAGATTTGCGCGGCGGCACCAGCGTTACGTTGCAGCCACGAATTGCGGCGGGGGAGAGCGGCAAAGTTACTAGCGAAGCAATTGATCAAGCAGTATCGATCATTAGACAACGAGTTAACTCATTAGGTGTAGCCGAGAGTGAAGTTTCATCACAAGGCAGCGGCGTTAACCGTCAAATTGTAATTTCAGTTCCTGGCGATACTGGCCGTCGAGTAGTAGAACTTGTCGGACAAACTGCAGAACTTAGATTCCGCCAAGTACTTGTAGAAGGTGCCGCGAACGCGACTTCATTAACTGGCGATACCGCGACCGCAACGCTGCCTGCTGGAGTTACTGCAGAAGCTGCCGCGAAATTTGCAACGTTAGATTGTTCACTAGCAACATCGCGTCAAGCCGGCGGAGGCGATGATGCCAATGCTCAAATCGTGGCTTGCGATCGCGCGGGTGCAAGTAAGTATGTGCTTTCAAACGCCGAAGTTGTTGGTCGCGATGTTTCCAAGGCGACGGCTGCGATTGACCAACAGGGCGCCGCAGGTTGGTATGTCTCACTTTCTTTTAATAATGATGGCACGAAAAAATTTGGTGAGATCACAACTCGGGTAGTCTCGCTGCCAACCCCACAAAATCAAGTAGCGATTGTGTTGGATGGTCTGGTTGTCTCAGCACCTCGAATTAACGAAGCAATTGTTTCTGGAAACGCGCAAATTACTGGCAGCTTTAGCCAAGCAGAGGCGCAAGATTTAGCAAATGTTCTTAAATACGGTGCGTTGCCATTGGCTTTTGACCGTGGCGAAGTGCAACAAGTTTCACCAACCCTTGGGGCAGATCAATTACGAGCAGGTTTACTTGCCGGTTATCTAGGTCTATTCCTCGTTGTGGTTTATTCAATGCTCTACTACCGCGGCTTAGGTTTAGTCTCTGTTGGCTCACTCGGCGTAGCTGCGGCATTGGTCTATGTTCTCTTCTTATTACTGGGACATTGGATTGGTTTCACGCTAACCCTCGCTGGTATTGCAGGTGCAATTGTTTCGATTGGTATTACCGCCGACTCCTTTATTGTTTATTTTGAACGGTTACGTGATGAAGTCCGGGAAGGTCGTTCGCTCCGCTCCGCCGTTGAAAGTGGCTGGTTAAGAGCGCGGCACACCATCATTGTGGCGGACTTAGTTTCGTTAATTGCTGCAGCGCTCCTCTATTTCTTCGCAGTTGGTGGCGTACGTGGTTTCGCATTCACACTTGGATTAACTACTCTCGTTGATTTAGTGGTGGTTTTCTTCTTTACCAAACCATTGGTGACAATTATGGCTTCTCGCAAATTCTTTAATAGTGGATCAGCGATCAGCGGGTTCTCCCAAAAGAGCTTGGGAATAGCACCTAAAACTTCAACCGCAAAAGTAGGGGAGTAATCGTTATGGCATCACTTGCAGGCATTGGCGGACGACTTTACCGCGGCGAAAAGTCGATTGACTTTATTGGAAAGCGTAGACGTTGGTATGCAATCTCAGGAATTTTAATTATTGCTTCTTTATTTGCGCTAAGTGTGCAAGGTTTGAAATTAGGTATTGAATTTAAGGGTGGGTCCTCGTTCATGGTGACTCAACCTGGGGTTACTGTCGAAAACGCACGAGCAGCAGTCGCCTCGACTGGTTTAGCTTCTGAGGTAATAGTACAAAAAATCGGTAGCAATAAAGTTCAAGTACAAACTGGCGCGCTAACTCCCCTTGAATCTAATGCGATTCAAGATGCACTCGCCGCTAAATTCGGTGTGAAAGTTGAATCAATCGACACTCAAAGTGTGGGTCCATCTTGGGGTAAAGAGATCACCCGGAAGGCGCTATATGGATTGATTGCATTCATAATTGTTGTAATGCTCTATCTAGCGCTGGCTTTCGAACCAAAGATGGCGATTGCCGCGATTGTTGCAGTTATCCATGACGTTTTTATTACGGTTGGAATTTACGCGCTCGTTGGTTTTGATGTAACGCCCGCAACTGTAATTGGGTTCTTAACAATTCTGGGATATTCACTTTACGACACCGTGGTGGTTTTCGATAAAGTACGGGAGAACACTAAATCAGTAACGAGTTCCGGGAAAATGACATATTCGCAGGCGGCCAATCTCGCGGTTAATCAAACTTTAGTTCGTTCATTTAATACCTCACTCACAGCGTTAATCCCGGTCGGATCAATTCTTTTTGTTGGAGCTGGCCTACTCGGAGCCGGTACGTTGAAAGATTTGTCTTTAGCGCTATTTATTGGTCTGGCAACTGGAACTTATTCTTCAATCTTCATTGCAACACCATTTTTAGCGGCGCTGCGCGAGCGCGAACCAGCAATGCAAGCGCTTAGAAAACGAGTAGCAGCGCGCGGTGGGGCTAGCGCATCCTCAATTTCTCAAATTACAACAACTTCCAATTCGGATGAAAGATCTGTAACTGCCGCAAATGATGACCGACCAAGAGGTCCACGCAACCAACCAAAACGGAACCGCAAGCACCGCCGTTAACGTTAAGTTGCAATTATGAGCGCATTGACTTCTAGCATTACGGATAAATTGCTAGAACGTGCGAGCAAAGCAGAGGTTGCAATCCTTGAGAAAGCTTTCGCGACTGCGGAAACTGCCCACGCTGGGCAATTGCGTAAATCTGGCGATCCCTACATCACTCATCCAGTTGCGGTAGCCGAAATACTTGCCGAACTTGGCCTAGATATTCCAACGATTGCGGCCGCGTTATTGCACGATACCGTCGAAGATACGCCATATTCACTCGAGGATGTGAAACGCGATTTTGGCGATGAAGTAGCTGGGTTGGTTGATGGCGTTACTAAATTGGATAAATTAAGTTACGGTCCAAACGCTGAGGCGGAAACTGTAAGAAAAATGGTGGTCGCGATGTCGCGCGATATTCGCGTACTTGTTATAAAACTTTGTGATCGTTTACATAACGCTCGGACATGGCAATTCGTTTCGATTGAGTCGGCGCAACGTAAAGCACGGGAAACGATTGATATCTATGCTCCACTAGCCAATCGATTAGGCATGAACGCTATTAAATGGGAATTAGAGGATTTATCTTTTAAAACTTTAGAACCAAAAAAATACGAAGAGATTGATCGATTAGTGATTGAACGCTCGCCCTCGCGGGCGAAGTTGACTGAAGAGTTTGTAGATACTTTAAAAGTGGATCTAAAAGCTGAAAAAATCAAGGCTGAAGTAACTGGCCGGCAAAAACACCTTTATAGCGTTTACCAAAAAATGGTGGTCCGCGGTCGCGATTTCAACGACATTTACGACCTCGTTGGAATTCGAGTATTAGTTGAGGATGTGCGGGATTGTTACGCGGTACTCGGTGCTGTACATGCGCGTTGGAGTCCAGTACCTGGACGATTTAAGGATTACATAGCGATGCCCAAATTCAATTTATATCAATCGTTACACACCACGGTTATTGGACCGAATGGCAAAGCTGTTGAAATTCAAATCCGAACTGAAGATATGCATGCTCGTGCGGAATATGGAATTGCAGCGCATTGGAAATATAAACTAGGCAAGAAAAATAAGAACGAAGTGGCTAGCCCAGATATGCTCTGGTTAAAACAATTACATGAATGGCAACAGGAAACTTCGGATGTAAATGAATTTTTAGATGCGCTTCGTTATGATTTAAGAACTCCAGAAGTTTTTGTCTTTACACCTAAAGGCAGTGTAATTGCCTTGCCAGAAGGTTCTACCCCGGTTGATTTTGCTTATGCGGTACATACTGAAGTGGGAAATCACTGTGTTGGCGCTAAAGTGAATGGGAAATTGGTGGCTTTAGCCGCACCGTTATCTAATGGTGATGTAATTGAAGTAGTTTTGAATAAGAGCGAAACTTCTGGTCCCAGCAGGGATTGGCTAGCATTCGCAAAATCCCCAAGAGCTCGCTCAAAGATCAAAGCGTGGTTCAGTAAGGAACGACGCGAAGAAGCCATTGATGCCGGTAAGGAATCGATAGCGCGCCAAATGCGAAAAGCAGGGCTGCCGTTGCAAAAAATCCTTGCAGGGCATGCACTATTAGAGCTGGCACATGAACTTCGCTATTCCGATATTGAATCGCTATATGCCGCGGTGGGTGACGGGCATGTTTCATCAGCATCAATTATTGAAAAATTGGTAACAGCACTTGGTTTAGATGACACTCATGAAGAACCAGCTGTAGAAAATTTAATAAGTGGCGCCACAATTCACGCTCCAAAACGAAGTGCGTCTGGGGTAATTGTAGAAGGTGTTGGGGAAGTATTAATTAAATTGGCTCGTTGTTGCACGCCAGTGCCTGGTGATGCGATTACGGGTTTCATAACTAAAGGAAGTGGTGTTTCAATTCATCGAGTGGATTGTATAAATGTCGCAGATTTAGAACTCAATCAAGGCGATCGGATGGTCGGAGTTAAATGGGATCCAAATGCAAAGAGTATTTATTTAGTAAATATTCAAGTCGAAGCTTTAGATCGATCCCGGTTGCTATCGGATGTAACCAGAACGCTATCGGATCAGCATGTAAATATCTTAAGTGCTGCGGTTAGTACATCTAGAGATCGAGTTGCGATTTCAAGGTTTTCATTTGAGATGGCAGATGCCTCCCACCTTGATGCAATTCTGAGCGCAGTGCGAAATATTGAAGGTGTTTATGATGTATCGCGTGTTACTAATAATTAATTAGTAAATTCGGATAACCCTTTTTCAGCCTCTGATAACCAGGTTCGGCGAGCAGCAGCAGCTTCGCGAAGTTCGCTCGCTTTTTTAACATTACCGGCGGTTTCAGCTTTTAGAGCTTGAGCTTCGTAATTTGCAACCGCTGCAGATAATTGTGACACGACATCATTTGCGCGGGCTTTTGCGGTTGGATCGCTCTTGCGCCATTTCTCCGCTTCGGCTTCCTTAATTGCGGTTTCTACAATTTCAAAGCGCTTATCAAAGGCAGCCCGCTTGCTCCGCTCCGTCATTCCAATCTTGCTCCACTTACTCTGGAGATCACGAAACTTACGGCGGGCTTCATCCAAATTGGTAATTGGAAGTACGGCTTCAATTTCTAGAATTAACGCTTCCCGCTTTGCCAAATTTTCGCTCATCGTCCCTTGGCGTTTTTCTAAGTCACTATTTTTTGCAGCAAAGAAGGTATCTTGCGCGGTTTTGAATCTTACCCATAACTTCGCATCATCAGTTTTTTTACCGCGACCGGAAAGTTTCCATTGCTCCATTAGCGCTTTATATCGGCGGGCAGTTGCCACCCAATCTCGGGAATTGGCAAGTGATTCGGCTTCGGTAACAATAATTTCTTTAGCGGATTTGACTGCAGATTGCGCCTGCAACAAAGTCGCAAAATGAGTGCGCCGACGTTTATCAAACTTATTGCGAGATGCTGAGAAACGTTTCCAAAGATCAGCGTCAGCTTTTTTATCTAAGCGCGGCGCTTTCTTCCATTCGTCCAGGAGGGTTTTCAATCGCTCGCTGGTAAGTTTCCAATTTTCGGAGAGCGCATGCATCTCAGCTTCAACAACAAGTTTTTCTTTGACTGCCTGACCTTCGGCGCGCTTGACCGCTTTTGCCGCAGCTTCGGCAGCTTTGCGCGCTTCGAAAATAGTTTTATGTTCTTCAATAAGGTTTGGGATCTGTTCAACTGACAATTTAAGCGCAGCTAGATTTCCCACACCATTAAGGTTTTCAACCTGTTGCCGTAATTTAGTTACTGCGGCAAGTGCATCTGAAGGGACCATCGCTCCACTTTTAATACGGGCAGCTAGTAATGCAACTTCCGAAGCAAGAGCTTCAAATTTTCTAACAAAGTACGCAAGGGCCTCTTCAGGTGTTTTCCCAGGATATGAACCAACTGCTTTTTCGCCATCCCCAGTAATTACAAAGACAGTGCCATCGGCGGCGACCCGACCATATTTGGCTGGATCTCCAACTAGCGCTGCTGCTGGTGAATTGATGATTGGTTGATTTGTTGCGGTATCCATTCGGAACCTGCTTTCCCTTGCGCGATTATCGCTTGCACGATTTACGCTCTGTTGTTGTGTTGGGCGGTTGTTTTTTAGCTTTTGCTATTGCCGCTTTGCCAGTTTCACACTCCATTTAGAGAGTAAATCAAGCGATGCAGCAGAGGGTAAAGGTACCCTGAACCCCTAGTTGAGTAAAAGGCCGAGCAATTTGCACTGGCTAAGCGCGGGGCAGCGTAGTTGAACGGGCGCGAAAGCATGAATCGGAGGGGTGAAATGTTAGTCGAATCAGTAGCTGCACCCTTTTATGGCACAAATTGTTGGATTTTAGCCACGGGGAAAAGTGAAGAGTGCGTGATTGTTGATCCTGGTATCGCGATCCCCGATTTAACAAACGAAATTTATGAAATTGTAGATAGATATAAATTGAAACCAGTGGCAACTTTATTAACCCACGGACATTTAGACCATACTTTTTCAGTAGTTCCGATGGCAACTTCAGTTGAGAATGGCAGCGCGGCAAATAAATACATTACTTACATCCATTCAGGCGATCGAGAGTTGTTGACCTATCCAGAACGTGCGCTAAGCGCCGAATCTGCCTCGCTTTTATCTATGTTGGCGAGCGAAACTGGACGCGAAGCATTTCACGAACCTGGAAATGTCAAAGAGGTTAAGAGCAATGAAGTACTCGCCATCGCGGGTTTATCTATCAAGATTGTGCACGCTCCGGGGCACACTCGCGGCTCCGTTATTTTCATGGTTGCAGATAAAATTGCGGTAACTGGCGATGTGCTTTTTGCCGGATCAATTGGCAGAACTGATTTACCAACCGGATCTGTAACCGATATGACAAAAACTTTACAAGAAAAAATTCTTACGCTCTCTGATGAAATCAGAGTTCTACCTGGGCACGGCCCCGAAACTACAATTGCGCAAGAGCGAAAGAGCAATCCTTATTTAAAAAATCTAACTGTAGGTGCCCGATGAAATTTCAAGCCCCAAAAGGTGTAAGCGAGTACTTCCCGGATCGTTCGATTGCTTTTGAATCGGTGCGCCGCGAATTAATTAGACCGGCGAAATTGGCTGGTTATAAATTACTCGAACTGCCAATTTTTGAAGATACTGAATTATTTACTCGTGGCGTTGGTGAATCTACTGATGTTGTCAGTAAAGAGATGTACACATTTGAAGATCGTGGCGGTCGGTCAATCACATTAAGACCAGAAGGTACTGCTGGCGTAATGCGTGCAGTCATTGAACATGGATTAGATCACGGCCAGTTACCAGTAAAAGTTTGGTACTCCGGTCCATTTTTCCGTGCGGAAAGGCCACAAGCGGGTCGTTACCGTCAGTTTTATCAGGTTGGAATTGAAGCAATTGGGCTAGATGATCCGGCAATTGATGCTGAAGTTATCGCGATAGCGCATACCGGATATCGGAACTTAGGTTTGCGAAAATTTCGATTGGATATTACTTCTCTTGGTGATGCCGCTTCGCGGGGCGCGCATCGGAAAGATTTGGTGGCATTTATTGCCAAGCTAGATTTAGATGATGCTACAAGAGAGCGCGTAAAATTAAACCCGTTACGAATCTTCGATGACAAACGAACCCCGATCATTGAAATGATGACAAGCGCACCATTACTACTAGATTATTTAACTAAAGAGAGCGCTACGCACTTTGCTAAAGTGAAAGAATATTTAGACGCTCTCGGGATTGCTTACACGATTAATCCTCGAATGGTGCGTGGGTTAGATTATTACACCGGAACTGCATTTGAATTTGTCCATGAATTATTGGGAGCACAATCTGGTATTGGCGGCGGTGGCCGGTATGACAGGTTGATGGAATCCCTTGGCGGTCAAAATCTTTCTGGCATTGGATTCGGGCTTGGTATCGATCGAACAGTATTAGCGTGCGAGGCTGAAGGTATTGATTTAACTAAAACTTCTCGGCCTGATCTTTATGTAATACCACTAGGGGAGAGCGCTAAGAATTTTGCAATCAAATTTATAGATGGCTTGCGAAACGGTGGCGCAATTGTGGATTGCGCTTACGGTGACCGCGCATTGAAAGGCGCTATGAAAGGCGCTGATAAAAGTGGGGCTAAATATGCGTTGGTGATCGGTGAATCCGAGTTATCTTCCGGGGTTGGTGAATTGAAAAATATGGAAACTGGAGTTGCATCTTCGGTTACTCTTAGCACCATCAATTCCGCTTTATTAAAGTAAAAAAAGATTCAGGAGCAACGTGTTACGTACTCATAACGCCGGGGATATTCGCCCTTCACATATCGGCAGCGAGATTAAGTTGGCTGGTTGGGTTGCTCGGCGCCGTGATCACGGTGGTGTGGCATTTATAGATTTACGAGATGCAACTGGTGCGGTACAAGTAGTTATCTCAGATGAATCGGTCGCGGGTGCGCTCCGCGCTGAATGGTGCGTTTTAATTGTTGGAGAAGTGGTGGCTCGACCAAACGGCAATGAAAACAGCGCAATTCCAACGGGTGCTATCGAAGTTATTTGCAAAGAGCTAACTGTCTTGTCGGAGGCAGCACCGTTGCCATTTCCAGTCGATAGCGGTGACACTTCTAACATCAGCGAAGAAGTACGTTTGAAATATAGGTATCTAGATTTGCGACGCGAAGGGCCAGCTCACAATTTGCGGGTGCGCTCCAAAGTCACTTCCGTAATTCGAACCGTTATGACCGAAAGCGATTTTCTCGAAATTGAAACACCTTATTTAACGCGTTCAACTCCGGAGGGCGCACGAGATTTTCTAGTGCCGGTGCGGTTACAGCCCGGCAGTTGGTATGCGCTGCCCCAATCGCCCCAACTTTTCAAGCAATTATTAATGGTTGCGGGGATGGAGCGTTATTATCAAATTGCGCGATGTTTCCGGGATGAAGATTTTCGCGCTGATCGCCAACCAGAATTCACTCAATTAGATATTGAAATGTCTTTTGTAGATCAAGCCGATATTTTGCAAATTGCCGAGCGGATTTTAGAGCGGGTTTTTAAAGATGTAGTCGGATACCAAATTCCAGCGCCGATTCCGCATATGACTTACCACGAAGCGATGCGCAGGTTCGGTTCCGATAAACCAGATTTGCGTTTCAGTAATGAAATAACGGACACCACCGAATTTTTTGCCGCTACTGCGTTTCGGGTTTTTCAAGCCGAATATGTCGGTGCAGTAGTTATGCCAGGTGGGGCGAATTCAGCTAGACGCGATTTGGATGCTTGGCAGGATTGGGCAAAAGCGCGCGGCGCTAAAGGTTTGGCATATATTCTCGTCCAACCTGATGGCCAACTTGGTGGTCCGGTAGCTAAAAATTTATCTGAAGTCGAAACTGCTGGAATTGCAGCAGCAACCGGTGCAAAACCTGGCGATGCCATATTTTTCGCAGCAGGGGATCGGCAAAGTTCACAGAATTTATTAGGTGCGGTTCGTGTCGAAATTGGCGAACGGTGCGATTTAATTGATAAGAAAGCTTGGAATTTCATCTGGATTGTGGATGCGCCAATGTTTGAAAAAACCGAAGCTGGTGGTTGGACTGCAGTGCATCATCCATTTACTGGTCCGAAACCCGAGTTTGAAAAAAGTTTTGCAAAAGAGCCTGGATCAGCGTTGGCATATGCGTATGACATAGTTCTTAATGGCAATGAAATTGGGGGCGGCTCAATCCGTATTCATCGTCGTGACATCCAACAAGAAGTTTTCTCGGTAATTGGGCTATCGCAAGCAGAAGCTGAAAGTAAATTCGGTTTCTTGTTGGAAGCATTCAATTACGGCCCGCCACCTCACGGTGGGATTGCCATTGGATTGGATCGATTATGTGCGTTGCTAACCGGTTCTGATTCAATCCGAGAAGTGATTGCGTTCCCTAAAACGGCAAGCGGTGGTGATCCGTTGACCGGTGCACCAACCCCAATTACGCCAGCACAACGCAAGGAGAGTGGGATTGATTCCCAACCAGAAGCAAAGCCGTAACCGCATATCGTTTATCATTTTTGGATTAATCGGTGCACTCACACTTTCAAGTTGCGGGAAAAGTAGCGAAACATTTCTAGCCTTTAAAGAGGATGGTGTTTTCACTACTGTTCCAAAAACTTGGCATGAAATAAGCGCTACGCAACTTTCGGATTTCGAAGCTAAATCTACTGACGCGGGGGCTGCGGAGCGGCTCGCGGCAGTTAAGTGGCAGATTGCATATTCGCCAGATTCTAAAATTACCCCAAAGGAAGTCTTCAGCTTAGCGCCGCAGGAATCTCCAATTGTTTTTTTGAGAATCCGAAATCTTTATCCTTCTGAGGTAAACGCCGTTTCCTTCAATTCACTGCGAGATATTGTGCTGCCATTAAGTTCATGGATTGATGGTTCTCTAACCGCCCCTAAATTTACCTTGATCTCAGATGAAAACTTCAAAGATAAAGGCGCTACTGGAATTAGAACCATCTACACATTTGCGGCATCTAATGAAATTCTGGAAACTATGAACCAAACGGTAGCTCTTTCAGCAGACCGAACCGTCCTTTATGTGCTGATAATCCGTTGCAGCGCTACTTGCTATACGCAAAATCAAAGCTCTTTGGATAAGATTGCGAACTCGTTCACAATCCGAGGAAAATAGAGAATTGGTGAGGATAGGTAATGGCTGAAGTTTCAACCAGTAGAGCGCGCGATACTGATCGTAAAACTCGGATTCACCTATCTTTTTACGATCGCACTAAGTTTATAACGCTCTTCATCCTAGTTTTCTTTATATTGGTTTGGGCGGAGATGTCGGGTAACCCAATCTTGGGCTTTACCGATGCGGTACGAAATAGCGCAGCATCTCGTTGGTGGATTTTTCCATTACTTGCAATCGAATTAATCAGACAAACACATTTTTTAATATCTGAACTGCTTGCGCCTTACCATGGTATCTGGCAGAAATATTTCAAATTTATAGATCGAATAATTCATAAATTAAGCGATTGGACTCGATTTCGGTTATCGCGAATTATAAAATGGCTGCTTTTCATTTCGCTATTAGCAGTAATTCTGGGCGCGATTTATAAAGAGACTCCAGTACGAGCACTTTTCTTTGCACCAAAAGCTTTTTGGAGCGCATTACCAATGCTGGGGCAATTACTCTTTGCCGTCTTCTTCGTCGTTATTCAATTTGCGGCAATCTTTTATTTCTTGAGTCGAGGCGGCGTTGATACCTATTTCCCAGATGATATTAGAACTCGGTTTTCTGATGTGTGGGGACAAGATCACGTATTAAACCGAATACGAGAGAATTTAGTATTTCTAGAAAATCCAGAGAGCATTGAAAAACATGGCGGTTATGTGCCGGGTGGAATTTTATTATGGGGCCCCCCTGGAACTGGTAAGACTTTAATGGCCGAATCAATGGCGGGTGAAACCGGAAAACCATTCGTTTTCGTTGATCCAGGTGCATTTACAAATATGTTCATGGGTGTTGGCGTCCTTAAAGTGAAAAGTCTCTTCCGAAAATTAAGGAAGTTGGCGCTGCGCTATGGCGGGGTGGTGGTTTTCTTTGATGAAGCTGATTCGCTAGGTAACCGTGGCATTGTCTCCGGTGGTGGTCAAAATAGAGCGACTGAGCAAACTAATCGGGAGATCTTCGCGAGCACTTGTCATGGCGGTAATTATTTGTCCAAAAACACCGCGGCGTTATTAGCTCGCAATGCATTTGTAATGGGCGGCGCAGGCGGTAATGGCGGTGGCGGCATGGGAACTTTGCAAGCGCTACTTACTGAGTTATCGGGACTTAAGAAACCACGCGGGTTTTTAAACAGAGTGGTAAGACGCACATTAGGTATGCGACCAAAGCTTCCACCTAAATATCGAATCTTGGTAGTAATGGCTACCAACATGCCAGAAGCGCTTGACGAAGCTTTACTTCGTCCGGGACGAATCGATCGCATGTATCGAGTGGGTTATCCAAGTAAAGCTGGACGCATTCGGACTTATGAAGGATATTTTGCCAAAGTTTCGCACTCCTTAACCAGTGAAGAGATTGATAAGTTGGCAACAATTACGCCTTATGCAACCGGTGCGACAATTAAAGATTTAATAAATGAGGCGCTGATTATGGCAATTAGAAATGGACGTACTGGGATTATTTGGAGTGATGTGTTGCGCGCTAAACAATTGAAAGAACTTGGACCTGCTGAGGATGTTGAATATATCGAGCGAGAGCGCCACGCTGTTGCGGTACACGAAGCTTGTCACGCAGTTATGGCGAACTTAACTCGCCGACATATGGAAATTGATTTAGCTACGATCGAAAAAGGATCAGATTATTTAGGAATGGTCGCGAGCATTCCACCAGATGATCAATTCACTAGATGGCGTACAGAATACGAATCCGATATTTTAGTCTCGTTAGCGTCACTGGCTGGTGAGCGGATGTTTTTTGATGGTGACAATTCTTCTGGCGTCTCTGGAGATTTGGAGAGTGCGACTACCGTTGCAGCGTTGATGGAAGGTCAATGGGGCATGGGTTCCACAGTTTCCTCACACGCATCAAGTCGAAGAATGGACCTTGGTGCACCAGGCGGTGGCAAGAAAGATGATTCCAGCAAAGAGATGAAACGTGCGTTATCAGATCGGATTGAAGATAATCTCTCATCATTGTTAGCTAAGGCTGAAATTATTCTCCGCGATAATCGGAGAAAAGTTCTAGCAGTAGCGCACGCGCTAGAAATTCATAAAACCCTCTCCGGTGATGATGTGGTGGCTGTCATTGAAGGCAAAATTGGAACAATTGCGGATGGTCGCCATTATTTGATCGAAGAAAATATGGTCGCAATTGAGGCTTATCACGATGCTGCGGTAAAAGCGCATGCCGGCCATAAAAAGCCGGATATTGAGATTCCTAAATTCGCTCAGCTCTAAACCTGCGCCAAGTTACTAAGTAAGTCAGGTAACCTAGGGAAATGGGCCCTGGTGGAATAGCAACAATCATCGCCGCAGTAGCGCTAGCCGTTATTGCGATCGCAGTCGCGTACGCGGTGATAAGACTTGGTCGGGTAATTGATGAAGTGGGCGTTGCGGTGAAATCAATAACCGAAGAGACCACCCCGTTATTGGAAGAAGTAACCACTACCGTTAAATTGGTAAATGGGCCGCTTCACAGCATCAACCGTGTCACCAAATCTGTCGAAGATCTCTCTTCTAAAATTTCCGCAACCACATCAACATTTTTGGATAAGAATGAACTCGCAATGAAAGTTGCAGGTGGTTTATTAACAGCTGCGCAACTTCGTAAAGGTAAAGGTAAAAGCAAGAGTAAAAATAAAGGGAAATCTTCAAAAAAGGCAAAATCTTTTGTCGATGATGAGGAATTTGAGTAAATAGGTGGAATCAGCTGAAATACGTGCTCGTTGGTTGCGTTTCTTCGAATCTACCAACCGAGCCGGCTTAACTCATACGGTGGTACCTTCGGCATCTTTAATTTTGAACGATCCAAATCTCTTATTGGTAAATGCGGGAATGGTGCCATTCAAGCCTTATTTTTTAGGGGAGATCACTCCACCTTATAAGCGCGCAACTTCGGTACAAAAGTGCGTACGCACTTTAGATATTGACGAAGTTGGAAAAACTACGCGGCATGCTTCGTTTTTTCAAATGTGCGGAAATTTTTCGTTTGGCGATTATTTCAAAGAGGGAGCGATCGCGCTGGCATGGGATTTATTAACCCGACCAATTAGCGACGGTGGTTTTGGTTTTCCCGAGTCAAAACTCTGGGTAACGGTTTACTTAGATGATGATGAAGCGGCTGATATTTGGCATAAGAAAATTGGGATACCGAAAGAGCGAATTCAACGACGTGGCATGGCTGATAATTTTTGGTCGATGGGCGTGCCTGGTCCGTGTGGCCCGTGTTCTGAAATTTATTACGATCGCGGTCCTGCGTATGGCAAAGAGGGTGGACCAATTGCCGATGAAGACCGATACCTGGAGGTATGGAATTTAGTTTTCATGCAAAATATTCGCGGCGAAGGTGGGAATAAAGAAAGTTTTCCAATAGTAGGCGAACTACCAGCTAAGAATATCGATACCGGACTTGGGTTAGAACGCACCGCAGCGCTTTTGCAAGGCGTTGAAAATATTTACGAGATTGATACAACTATGCAAATTCTCAATCGAGCCAGCGAATTAGCTGGTGTTAAATACGGTCAAGATATGAAGAGTGATGTTTCGCTACGAGTTATTGCAGATCATGCTCGAACTGCAATGATGTTGATCGGTGATGGCGTGACCCCTGGCAACGAAGGCCGCGGCTATGTATTGCGTCGGATGATGCGGCGCACAACTCGTAATATGCGACTTCTAGGAGCGCAAGATGCGAACATGAACGAACTGATGGAAAGTTCTGTCGCTGCGATGGGTCCACAGTATCCAGAGTTAATCTCCGATAAAAAACGAATTCTCTCCGTTGCAGTTGCTGAAGAGAACGTGTTCTTACAGACCCTTAAGAGTGGAACGCAAATATTCGACTTAGCGAGCAGCGCAATTAAGAAAAGCGGTGGTGCTAAATTAAACGCGGACGAAGTTTTCAAACTGCATGACACCTACGGATTTCCATTTGATTTGACGCTTGAGATGGCGAGTGAAGAAGGCTTAACTATCGATGAAGTTGGTTTCCGCAGATTGATGAAAGAGCAAAAGGATCGCGCCAAAGCCGATGCGAGAGCAAAGAAGAGTGGACATACTGATTTAACCCAATACCGAAAAATTTTAGATGAGACTGGAAAAGTTGAATTCATTGGCTATGACGTTATTTCTAGCGAATCCCTAGTAAATGGTTTCTTAGTTGACGGTGTTTATGCGGAAGCAGCTAAAGCTGAAGATGAGATTGAAATTGTTTTGAATCGCACACCTTTTTACGCCGAAGGAGGTGGCCAATTAGCCGATGGTGGCCGAATTACTCTAGATAATGGCGCGGTAATTGAAATAGATGATGTGCAAAATCCCATCCCTGGGTTATCCGTGCATCGTGGCCGAGTAATTTCTGGTGTAGTTTCAAAAGGCGTAACCGCGTTGGCAGAGATTGATGTTGAGCGACGCAACGGAATTTCAAGAGCCCATACCGCTACCCATATGGTGCATAAAGCTTTTCGAGAAATATTAGGAGAAACTGCTACACAAGCGGGCTCTGAGAATTCACCTGGCAGATTTAGATTTGATTTCCCAGCATCCGGCGCGGTGCCGCTATCTATTTTAAATGATGTAGAAGCCCGGGTAAATGCGCTCTTGTTAGATGATTTGGAAGTTATCGCAGAAGTAATGTCGCAAGCTGACGCAAAAGCAGCCGGCGCGATGGCACTCTTTGGTGAAAAATATGGCGACCAAGTACGCGTTGTAAGTGTTGGCGACTGGGCGCGCGAACTTTGTGGCGGAACACATGTATCAAGATCTGGCCAGCTCGGAGTAGTTAAATTATTGAGTGAGTCTTCAATTGGGGCTGGAGTTCGCCGTGTTGAAGCGCTAGTTGGTGTGGATGCTTATTCATTTTTGGCTCGAGAGCACCTACTGTTGAATTCGGTTACAGATTTGATTAAAGGTGCTCGCCCAGAAGAGTTGCCAGAACGAATTTCAGATTTGCTTTCCCGATTCCGGGAGATTGAAAAAGAACTTGCAGGTATAAAAACCGCAGCCGCAATCGCAGATTCCAAGAAGTTAATCGCGACCGCAGCAGCAATCGGCAAAATATCGTTGATCACAGCAAAAATGTCAGATGGTATATCTGGCGATGATCTGCGAACCATTGCGCTAAACCTACGTTCGCAATTGCCAAATTCAGTTGTGGCTTTAGCAAGTATCCAAGATGGCAAAGTTGTCCTGGTTGCAGCGGCCGATGAGAAAGTGCGGACGCTCGGAATTAAAGCCGGAGCGCTCGTGAAAGCGGCTAGCGTAATTTTGGGCGGTGGCGGTGGCGGAAAAGATGATTTTGCACAAGGCGGTGGCGTTGAGCTTACAAAAATTGATGCCGCATTTATTGCCATTAAAGAATTAATTGCAGCCGCTGCTGGTAAATAATATGGAGCGTGGCAAGCGGATAGCTTTCGATTATGGTGATGTGCGGATTGGCGTCGCGGTTTCGGATCAAGAAGCGATTTTAGCCGCACCATTAACTACGCTTAAGAACGAAGTTGTTACCTTGCAACGTGAATTATCCGAATTATTTTATGACATTGCTCCGATCCATGTATATATAGGTTTACCAACTCATCTTTCTGGGGCCGCGGGGGCAAGTAGTGATAAAGCGAAACTCTTTGGAGAAATGATTCGCGATAATTTTGGTTTCAAAGTTTTTTTGATCGACGAACGCTTTTCGACAAAGAGTGCGGAACGACAACTCCAATCTCTTAGCAAAGCACCATCACGAAATCGCGGCATTATCGACCAGTTTGCGGCTGCGAATATTTTAGAGTTCGCCTTACAAATTGAGAAAGGTCAAAATAAACCAGCTGGCGTTCCATTATGAAAGTAATTCGCACCCTGTTTCTGCCGATATTAGTGGTACTTCTTGTAACTTCGGGATTGCGTTTTATCCATAGTGGACCAAAATCCGCGCCGGATTATGCCGCGGGGATTGCTGGCGCGCAGGTATTAATCACAATCACCAATGGCGAAAGTGGTTCCGAAATTGCGAAATCGCTTTTTGATTCGGGCGTAGTCAAATCAATCGATGCGTTTTTTAGAGTTGCTGTGGGAGATCAGCGTGCATCCCGAATCGCACCGGGTGATCATTTATTGGAGCGGAATATTCCGGCAAAAACGGCGCTTATGCAATTGCTCGACAGCAAAAGAATTGTTGGGTTAATTATTGTTAAGGATGGAGCTCGACTGGCTGAGGTTATTACATCGCTAGTAGCCGCCGGTTACGGAAAAGATGAAGTGAAAACTGCGCTGAGAAATTTGGAGTTACCTCTTGGAGTAAAACCTGGTAATCCAGAAGGTTTTTTATATCCGGCCAATTACTCGTTCGTTAAAGATACCCAAATAGAAGAAGTACTTCTAAAGATGTTGGAAGCATTTAACCATAACACTGCACCAATTGATTTCACGAGCGTTGTGGCAGGTTATACCGGTTACGAATTGCTGGTGATTGCATCGTTAATTCAAGCAGAAGGAGATGCTCAAGATTATGCAAAAGTTTCTCGCGTTATTTACAATCGGTTAAAGATTCGAATGCCGCTACAACTTGACACTACAGTCCAATACCTTTTGCAACGCCGTGGCGAGATAACGTTAGCGATAAAGGATACAAAAGTTAAAAGCAAATACAACACTTATCAAAACTATGGACTACCACCAGCTCCGATTGGTAGTCCAACTTTGGCTGCGTTAGAGGCTGCTCTAAATCCGGAATTAGGGGATTGGCTATATTTCATTACAGTTAAACCCGGGGATACCCGTTTCACGAAATCCAGCGAAGAATTTTTACGATGGAAAGTCGAATATAAGAGGAACGTTTCGGCCGGTTTGTTTAAGATTAAGCCATGATTAGAGCGGCTGTATTGGGATCGCCAATTTCACATTCACTTTCGCCAACCCTGCATAATCGCGCATACGAAATTTTAGGTATTTCTGGTAAGTACGAAGCTATTGAACTTTCAGAAGTAGAGTTTCCGCAATTCTTTGCAGAGGCAACTGCGCTAGATGCCAGCGTGGATTGGCGTGGGTTCTCATTAACTATGCCGCTAAAAGAGATAGTTACCAATTCTTTGATCGGAGTTGATCCGTTAGCGAAACGAATTTCTTCCGCCAATACCATCTTGATAGATCGAAATAGCCAAGAAGTCAATGTAAAAATACTCTCAACTGATGTATTGGGATTTCGCACCATTTTTGATCGAATAACCATAAATCAAGATAGTTCGGTTGCAATAATTGGTGGTGGTGGTACCGCAAGAGCTGCGGTGTCCGCACTCGATGGATTGGTGAGCAATATTAATGTTTATCAAAGATCCGAAAAACGTAACAATCTAGTAAGAGGCGCAGCTTCCTTGAGTGCTATCAATTTCCACGGCTTGAATAAACTTATTGATGTTCTCGATCACTCTTTAATTGTCAGCACACTTCCCAACACTGCATCAGAAGTTTTGATTGCCGCAATACCCCCCAAGGTGCGAGAGAGCCAAGTTTTACTCGATGTTGCTTATTCGCCTTTTCCAAGTACGCCTGCAATAGCGTGGCAGAAAGCTGGTGGAGCTCTGATCGATGGAGTAGAACTATTGATTCGACAGGCTTTGGAACAGATTCGCTTAATGACGCGAACCAATTTTGAATCGGATCTGATGTATGAAGAGTTGCGCACTCATGTAATGGCAGTTATCAACAACCGGTAATTAAGCTAGATATATCGCCGCTATTATTTAACGTGGTTGTAATCGAAATACTTGTCTTTGTATGCTTTGGAATCTATCTTTCAATTTACGACTATTTCACGCACTTGATCCAAAATTCTGTCTTAATAAAGTTGAGCGCCGCCATTTTGGTACTGGTGATAATCAAGCTATTCACAGATCCTTTCTTCCCTGGCACAATCAACGAAAGAATTAGAACCTTCTTTATGGTCGCGGTTTTCTATTTCGTGCTAACGATATTATCTAAATTCAAGGTTGGCGCTGGCGATTTTAAGTATGCGCTGGTAATTTCGTTTTTCCTAGTTGTAACGCTTCCAGTGAGTAAAATTGTAATGGCCAACCAAATCGCCATAATTGTTGCTTGGGGCGGCGCCGGGTTAATCGTGATCGGAGAATGGATTTTTCGGCGCAGCCAAAACGCCATTCCAATGGCTCCCGCACTTTTTCTTGGGTCGATATCAGCATTGATAACGGCTTTTTTCTAGGAAGAGCTAATTAACGCGCAGTATCGGCTATCTATCTGCGAGAATAGGAGCAGGTTTTAACGTTATTAAAGGGGTTGCATAATGCGTTGGCTTACAGCGGGCGAATCACATGGCCCAGCTTTGGTCGGAATTATTGAAGGCTTGCCATCGGCAATTGAAATTTCGACTGCTGATATTGATCGCGATCTGCAACGACGGCGGTTAGGTTTTGGTCGCGGCGCTCGGCAAACTTTTGAAGCAGACAAAGTTTCGATTCTGGGCGGTATCCGCCATGGAATTTCGCAAGGTGGCCCAATCGCAATTGAGATAGCTAATTCAGAGTGGCCAAAATGGGAAAAAGTTATGGCAGCGGATCCAATCGCGCAAACCGAGATTGCTAACTTAGCGAGGAATGCTCCATTAACTAGACCAAGACCGGGTCATGCTGATTTAGTTGGGATGCAAAAATATAATTTTGAAGACGCCCGGCCAATATTAGAACGAGCCTCCGCTCGAGAAACTGCTACTCGGGTTGCGCTAGGTGCAGTAGCCCGACAATTTTTAAAGCAAACGGTTGGTATTGAAATTCTCAGCCATGTGTTATCGATAGGCGCGGTAACAACACCAGAAAGCGCGAAGTTACCGCTTCCAGTAGAACGCGATTTAGTGGATGCTGATCCAGTTCGATGTGCTGATCCAGAAACTAGTAAAAAAATGATTGCCGAGATTGATGCAGCGCATGGAGATGGTGACACCTTGGGCGGAGTTGTGGAAGTTTTGGCATACAACATGCCGCCTGGGCTTGGCTCACATGTGCATTGGGATCGCCGATTAGATTCAAAGTTAGCTGGTGCAATCATGGGAATTCAAGCCATTAAAGGCGTTGAAATCGGAGATGGATTTACTACGGCTAAGCGACGTGGCTCAGTTGCGCACGATGAAATCGAAAAAAATTCGCAGGGGCAAATAGTACGAAGAAGCGATCGAGCTGGTGGTACTGAAGGCGGGATGAGTAATGGTGAAATTTTGCGAGTGCGAGCCGCTATGAAACCAATTTCGACGGTGCCAAAAGCGCTGGACACAATCGATACTGCGACTGGCGAAGCTGCAAAGGCGATAAACCAACGCTCGGATGTTTGCGCAGTACCAGCAGCTGGAATTGTTGCGGAAGCTATGGTTGCACTGGTTCTAGCTGAAGTTGTTTTAGAAAAATTTGGTGGCGACAGCGTTTCAGAAACTCGTAGAAATTTTGAATCTTATCTCGCAGCGCTAAGAATTAAATAGCGATAATTTGATGTCCCCACGAATCGTTCTATTAGGTCCGCCTGGTGCCGGTAAATCTTCTATCGCAAAAGCGCTGGCGCGAAAATTGCTCAGTACATCGATAGATACTGATTCGTTAGTTGAACAAAATGCTGGAAAAAAGATATCTGAAATCTTTATAGAAGATGGCGAACCGCATTTCCGTAACTTGGAAGTGGCTGCAGTGCTAGCCGCTTGCGCAAGCGATGCGGATGTAGTCGCTTTAGGCGGTGGTGCCATTCTCCGTGAGGAGAGCGTCGCTGCAATATCAGCAATCCCAAATCGAATTTTTCTGGATGTTTCCATTTCTAACGCAGCGCCACGGATAGGTTTCAATAAAGATCGGCCGCTACTATTAGCTAATCCAAGACAGCAATGGCAGAAATTGATGTCAGATCGTCGACCAATCTATCAATCTTTAGCGACTCTAGAAGTAGATACTGATAATAAGAAGCCAGATGAAGTTGCGGCTCAGATATTAGAAAAAATAGGGTTGCAATAATGGCTAAATCGCAAATTATTGTCAACGCTGAACGTACATATACAGTTCTAATTGATGAAAATTGGTTAGAACGAATCCAAGTCATCGCAGAAGCACGGAATTTAGTATTGGTTTTAATTCCAGAAGAGTTTGATCGGGAATCGGGTATTGCAAAATCTTTACAAGCTTTAGGCAGTAAGTATGAAATCGTGCGGTTACCCAATGGTGAAACCCAGAAAAGTTTCCAGGTCTTTCAAAGCATTATTGAAATTTGCGGCAGAATAAATTTGAGCCGGAGTGATTTAGTAATTGGCATAGGCGGGGGAGCGACCACCGATTTAGCTGGCTTTGTGGCAGCTACTTGGTTACGTGGTTTGGATTGGGTAGCGGTACCAACAACGCTAGCTGGAATGGTGGATGCAGCCATTGGTGGGAAAACTGGTATTAATTCGGAACACGGTAAGAATTTGGTGGGCGCATTCCATTCCCCAATTGAAGTAATTGTAGATTTGGATTTTTTGCAATCATTATCCAAGCGCGATCAGAGCGCTGGCTTAGCAGAAGTGATCAAATGCGGATTCATAGCTGATCCTTCGATTTTGCAGGATTTAAATACGCCTGCAATTGACTATGCGAAGTTGATTATGAAATCTGTAGCAGTTAAGGGCGCAGTAGTGTCTAACGATTTTAGGGAGTCTTTCGCTCGCGAAATTCTCAATTACGGTCATACCGTTGGTCATGCAATTGAGATGCACTCGGATTACAAATTAAGACATGGCGAAGCAGTGGCGATTGGAATGGTTTTTGCCGCGGAATTAAGTAATGTGCACGGTACGTTAAATGCGAAAGATGTTGCGCTGCACCGTGAATTGGCAAGTAAATTCGACCTTCCCATCCAATATCCACGCGCGGCATGGAGCGAGGTTTATTCGAATCTAACCCGAGATAAAAAGAATCGGGGCGGCAAGATTAGGTTTGTAACACTCAAAGCTCCCGGTCTTACCGACCGATTGGAAGTAGTTTCGGAAAACTTGCTTCGAGAGATATATGAGAGAATTAGCTAATGAAAATCCTGGTATTAAACGGCCCGAACTTGGCCCGATTAGATTTGCGTGAAAAATCTATTTACGGGGATTTCTCTTATGCGGAACTGGAAGAAACAGTTACTAGATTTGCAAAGGATTCTGGCGTTACTGTCGAAATTTTGCAAAGCGATAGCGAAACCGAGCTGATTCAAATTTTACATAAGGCAGCAGATAGTAAAACTCCGGTTATCTTCAACCCAGCGGCTTTCACACATTATTCGTATGCTATCCGTGACGCAGTTGTAATGTTAAAAGCTCCTATCATTGAAGTGCATATTTCTAATCCACTTTCGCGTGAAGAATTTAGGCATACTTCGGTAATTTCTGGTGTAGTAAACGGAACTATCGCTGGTTTTGGCTTAGATTCATATCGGTTAGCGATTTTGGCGTTGATAAATTTAGTTAAATAACAGGGTATCCTTAGCCCTTATCGTAATTAGATTTTAATCCGCAAAAAGAGATGATGGGATAGCGAACGTGGCATCGACCAATGATTTAAAGAACGGTATGACCTTAACCATAGATGGCCAACTATGGACAGTTGTTGATTTCCAGCACGTCAAACCGGGCAAGGGTCCAGCCTTTGTTCGAACCAAATTGCGCTCTGTTCTCTCTGGGAAAGTTGTGGATCGAACTTTTAACGCAGGTATCAAAATTGATGTGGCTATTCTCGAGAAACGCGATATGCAATTCCTGTATAAAGATGGCGAAGATTTTGTGTTCATGGATAGCGCTACTTATGATCAGATGACTATTCAAGCAGTTACGGTTGGAGATGCCGCTAATTACATGTTGGAAAATACCGATGCAGTAGTAGCGATCCATGAAGGCAATCCGCTTTATATCGAGCTACCTGCTTCAGTCGCGCTGACTATTACTTATACCGAGCCCGGTATGCAAGGTGATCGATCTTCCGCTGGTTCTAAACCTGCAACTGTTGAAACCGGAATTGAAGTTGCGGTGCCATTATTTATCAAACAAGATGAAAAGATTTTGGTAGATACTCGTAATGGTGCGTATTTGGGTCGAGCATAAGTGAGCGCACGCTCTAAGTCCCGAAAAGGTGCGTTGGATCTGCTTTACGAAGCTGATATTCGCAACCAATCTGCAATAGTTATTCATGATGCGCGCAAGAGTGAGAGCGATGTGCTTATTAGAGATTACACCTCACTTCTTTTGCAAGGGATATCAGATAATCGTCGAAAAATTGATGAATTGATTTCTACATATGCCGAAGGATGGGATATGGACCGAATGCCCGCGGTAGATCGAAATATATTGCGGATTGGTATTTATGAGTTGTTATGGTCTACCGAAGTTCCAGATTCGGTAGCGATCAATGAAGCTTTGGAATTAGCTAAAACTCTTTCAACCGATGAATCGGCTGGATATGTGAATGGAATTCTAGGCAGAATTGCTTCGATTAAAGAAGATATTGTTATTTCTTAATTTCTTTGTAAATTAGATTTGCATTATCTAGCATTGTAAGGACTTCACTCTCAGCCAGATTCAAGGTTATGGCTATCGGCAATAAATCAGTATGACGAATGCTGAGTATTTCACCATTCCAATCCTGTCTTGACCCGGTAATCCAGGCAGCAAAGAGTTTGATCTGAGAAGTATTTGCACCTTTAGCAACCTTGCGCAAATCTAAGCGAATCCGAGTTGGGTCATTGGTTTTAATATTTTGAGTTATGCCAAGAAGATGGCCGAGCGGGACTTGATAAAAATCTGCCAGCGCAATCGCTTTCTTTATAGTTAACGCCCGATTACTCCGTTCATAGGAGCCGATGACTACTGCCTTCCATTTTCCTTTTGATTTCTGCTCAACATCTTTTAGCGTTAATCCTTTAACGAGCCGGATTTTTCGGAGGTTAGCTCCGATTTCTGGCCAGGTAATTGCTACATCTACAGTTTCATTTTGAACCATAGCGACACGGTACTGCGCGCGGATGCGGGTAATTTTGTTCATCCACAGCTAAGTGGTAACCTCGGCCAACCTTTAACGATCCGTCCTGTGAGGCGGCGAAGGAGCAAAAAATGACTAACGTCATGAATGAAGGCGATATCACGCGCGCTTTACGACGCATCGCCCATGAAATTATTGAACGTAATCGCGGCAGTGAAAATTTAGTAGTCCTTGGTATCCCAACGAGGGGCGCATTTCTATCCGCCCGAGTTGCAGAACTAATATCGCAAATTGAAGGAAAATCAATCCGACGTGGCACTTTGGATATCACCATGTTTCGAGATGACTTAAGAATGCGCGCACCTAAACCGTTATTGCCTACTGAAATCCCTCCTGGCGGAATAGAAAATACCGATGTGATTTTGGTTGATGATGTCTTTTTCTCCGGTCGTACCATCCGAGCTGCGTTAGATGCTCTTGGGGAATTGGGTCGACCAAATAGCGTCCAACTCGCGGTATTAGTTGATCGCGGACACCGAGAACTCCCGATCCGTGCTGATTTTGTGGGTAAAAATATTCCAACTTCTCGAGAAGAGATTGTGAAAGTTCATCTTGCCGAAATTGATGGTCTGGATGAAGTGCTGATTGAGGGTAACGCATGAAGCGACATCTTCTAAGCATCAATGACCTTACTTACGATGATGCGGTTTTAATTCTCGATACCGCAGCAGAATTGGCAAAAATATCCGATGCGCCGGTCAAAAAGTTACCAACTTTACGCGGTCGTACTGTCGTGAATTTATTTTTTGAAGATTCAACTAGAACGCGGATTTCCTTCGAAGCAGCAGCGAAACGATTATCAGCTGATGTAATTAATTTTTCTGCTAAAGGATCTAGCCTCAGTAAAGGCGAAAGTTTAAAAGATACTGCTTTGACTTTACAAGCCATGGGGGCGGATGCGGTAATTATTAGACATAACGCATCTGGCGCGCCAGCGCGATTAGCTGATCAGCAATGGATGACTGGATCGGTAATTAACGCTGGCGATGGTACGCATGAACATCCCACACAAGCGCTATTAGATGCATTTACTATCCGAAAACATTTACGGCCAGAAAATAAGGATCTAACGGGTGTAAAAGTTTCGATCGTGGGTGATGTACTACATTCTCGAGTCGCGCGCAGTAACGTATTGCTCTTAGGTAAACTAGGTGCAGAAATAACTTTAGTTGCGCCACCAACTTTACTTCCAGTTGGTGTCGAAAAATGGCCGGTAAAGATAGCCTTTGGATTGGACGCAGTTATTGCGGATTCAGATGTAGTGATGATGCTGCGAATCCAACGAGAGCGTATGGCAGAGCTCTTCTTCCCGAGCGAACGCGAATATTCACGACAATTTGGATTGAATAGTGATCGCTTAAGGAAAATAAAACCAACGGCACTAGTGATGCATCCTGGTCCGATGAATCGCGGTTTGGAAATTTCAGCTGACAGTGCGGATAGTTTGCAATCTGTGATTGTTGAACAAGTTACCAACGGAGTAAGCGTGAGAATGGCTGTGCTTTATCTACTTTTGGGTGGCGCGCCGTTAGCGGCGGGGGCGAATGTTGAAAGTAACGAGAAGGTAGGAATGTAAATGAGAGAGATTTCGTTAGTAGGCGGCCAAAACGCCGCTGGTGCAAAAATGAATTTCACGATAACTGATCAAAAAATTTCCGATATCTCGAGCAAGGTTCCGGGACCAGGCGCTAACGTTCTTGATATCTCTGGTTCGATAGTAATTCCGGGATTGGTAGATCTGCATACGCACCTTCGTGAACCTGGCAAAGAAGATGCTGAGACTGTTGCAAGCGGGGCCCGCGCTGCGGTTGCTGGTGGTTTCACTGCGATCTCGGCAATGCCAAATACTGATCCAGTTGCAGATAATGCCGGAGTCGTTGAACAAGTATTTAGTTTAGGTAAAGCCGCTGGCCTCTGTGATGTCTTCCCAATTGGAGCGGTAACTCAAGGTCAAGCTGGAAAACAATTGGCTGAAATTTTAGCGATGCACGAATCGGCCGCGAAAGTTCGAATGTTTAGCGATGATGGGCATTGCGTTTTCGACCCGTTAGTTATGCGCCGGGCACTTGAATACGTAAAAATGTTCAACGGTGTTATCGCTCAACATGCACAAGACCCACGTCTTACTATTGACGCTCAAATGAATGAAGGCGAAATTTCAGCAAAACTCGGGTTAAAAGGTTGGCCCGCAGTCGCAGAGGAAGCGATTATCGCCCGCGACATTTTACTGACAGATCATGTTCAATCAAGGTTGCATGTTTGCCATGTTACAACTGCCGGCGGTGTGGAATTAATTAGATGGGCCAAGGCTCGTGGAATCAATGTGACCGCAGAAGTGACACCGCATCACCTATTGTTAACTGATGAATTGGCGCAAAGCTACGATCCAGTTTATAAAGTGAATCCACCATTAAGAACTGCCCGCGATGTGGAAGCGCTCCGGGAAGGTTTAGCCGATGGCACTATCGATATAGTCGCAACTGATCATGCACCGCATCCAACCGAGAGCAAAGAGTGTGAATGGTCCGCTGCGTCATTCGGGATGCTTGGATTAGAAACTGCACTTTCAATCGTGGTCCAAACAATGATCTCCAGTAAATTGATGAGTTGGAGTGATCTAATAGATAGATTTTCAATAGCCCCCGCGAAAATTGCGGGCTATCCCGATCAAGGGAACGCTTTAGAAGTCGGTAATCCCGCAAACATCACAGTGTTTAATCCGAATAAAAGCTGGACTGTGAATAAAGATTTGGCTATGTCCAAGAGCCGTAATACTCCCTTTCACGGGATGGAACTTCCCGGAGTTGTAACTGATGTTTTTTACAAGGGAAAACAAGTTTTGCGTGATACTAAAATAGTTAGTGGCTCTTGATGTCAGCTTTTCTGGTTCTGGATGATGGTCGGATCTTTGAAGGAGACTCTTGGGCGGCGACCGGTGAAACTTTCGGAGAAGCAGTTTTCACTACTGGCATGACGGGTTACCAAGAAACTCTTACGGACCCGTCTTACCACAAGCAAGTTGTGATTATGACCGCACCGCATATTGGTAACACCGGAATGAATAAGATTGACGAGGAGTCAAAAAAAATTTGGGTTTCTGGTTTTGTGGTGCGAAATCCTTCGCCAGTCACATCAAATTGGCGTGCTACTTCGGATTTAGAGAGCGACTTAATTAAGGCTAGCGTTGTCGGGATTAGCCGGATAGATACCAGAGCGTTAACCAAACATATCCGAGATCGTGGCGCGATGCGCGTCGGTATTTTTTCAAAAATGGAATTAACCCGCGAAGAGATGGTGATTCGCGTTCGACAAGCACCAGCGATGAGCGGTGCTTTTTTATCAGAAGATGTTTCAACCGCAAAACCATATGTTATTTCGCCACCTGCAGGCACTTTAAAAGAATTCAAAGTTGCTGCGATTGATCTGGGTATTAAAGCTGCTACACCAAGAAATATGGCTGCTCGCGGCATGGAAGTTCATGTACTTCCGATCGCTACTACCATCGCAGATATCGCAGCGCTTAAGCCACATGGTGTTTTCTTATCAAATGGGCCGGGAGATCCTGCCACAATGCACGGCGTAGTTGAGCTAGTGCGCGAAATTTTGGAACGAAAAATTCCTATTTTCGGAATCTGTTTTGGCCAACAAATTTTGGGTCGTGCCTTAGGTTTTGAAACGTATAAATTGCAATTTGGTCATCGTGGAATCAATCAACCAGTTCTAAATAAAATAAGTGGTCGGGTTGAAATCACCGCACATAATCATGGTTTCGCAGTCGAGGCTCCAACTGATGCCAGGTTCACAACTGTTTATGGGGCTGGTGAAGTAACCCATATCTCGCTCAACGATGGCGTTGTAGAAGGTTTGCGTTTAATTGATCGACCAGCATTTAGCGTGCAATACCATCCAGAAGCGGCAGCTGGTCCACATGATGCTAACTACTTATTTGATGATTTTGCAGATTTAATGCGGAGCGCACGTGCCTAAAGATCCTACGATTAAGAGCGTTTTAGTTATTGGTAGCGGACCGATTGTTATTGGACAAGCTTGCGAATTTGATTATTCCGGAACTCAAGCTTGCCGAGTGTTGCGAGCCGAAGGAATCCGCGTAATTTTAGTGAACTCGAATCCCGCTACCATCATGACTGATCCAGAATTCGCGGATGCAACTTATATAGAACCGATAACTACCCAATTTCTTGAAGAAATCATCGCGAAAGAACGTCCAGATGCGATCTTAGCTACCTTAGGCGGTCAAACCGCGCTCAATGCTGCGATTGGTTTACATAACGCTGGTTTGTTAGAAAAATATAAAACTAAGTTAATTGGGGCTGATGTTGATGCGATTGAACGTGGCGAAAATCGCGAAATTTTCCGGAGTATTGTGGCAAAAGTTGGCGGTGAATCCGCTAAGTCTGTGGTTTGTCACACAATCACCGATTGTTATAACGCAGTAATGGAATTAAATTATCCGGTAGTTGTTCGGCCCTCTTTCACGATGGGCGGACTTGGGTCTGGCATTGCATTTAATCGCGAAGATTTAGATTTGATTGCGGGAGCTGGATTACGGCACAGCCCTACCTCTGAAGTATTGCTAGAAGAATCTATTCTAGGTTGGAAAGAATTTGAATTGGAAGTAATGCGAGATCATAATGATAACGTAGTAATAGTTTGCAGTATCGAAAATATTGATCCGATGGGAGTACATACTGGGGATTCGATAACAGTTGCCCCTGCCTTAACTTTGACCGATGTTGAGTTCCAAAACCTCCGCAATTTATCAATAGAGATCATCCGTGAAGTTGGTGTAGCAACCGGTGGTTGCAATATTCAATTTGCAATCAATCCTAATGATGGTCGCATTGTTGTGATCGAAATGAATCCTAGAGTTTCTCGTTCCAGCGCTTTAGCATCTAAAGCAACTGGTTTTCCAATCGCAAAAATCGCTACTAAATTAGCGATCGGTTATTCTTTAGATGAGATAAAGAACGACATCACGAAGATGACACCGGCATCTTTTGAACCAACTTTGGATTACATCGTGGTCAAAGTTCCGAGATTTGCTTTTGAGAAATTCCCAGAAGCTGATCCACGGCTCACCACAACGATGAAGAGCGTTGGTGAAGCTATGGCGATTGGTAGAAGTTTTCCAGAAGCTTTGCAAAAGGCGCTCCGCTCTTTGGAGAAAAAGGGAAGTAGTTTCTCCTGGGAGGCCCCAGGTCAAGATGTGGCAACGCTTTTAGAATTGATGAAAACTCCAACTGAATTCAGGTTGCGCCAAGTCCAGCAAGCTCTTGCGATCGGCGCTTCAATAGCAGAAGTACATAGCGCAACTAAAATTGATATTTGGTTTTTAACCCAAATCCATTTGATAAACGAGATGGCGAAGAGTATTTCTGCTGCGGCAGATTTAGATCGTCCATTATTATTACAAGCAAAACGGATGGGTTTTTCTGATCAGCAAATTTCAAAACTGCGAGCGATATCAGAAGATGAAGTTCGTAGGTTGCGCCATCGGCTAGAGCTGCGCCCGGTTTATAAAACTGTAGATACTTGCGCTGCAGAATTTGAAGCTTTCACGCCTTACCACTATTCAAGTTATGAGGAAGAGAGTGAAGTTAAGCCGCGGACAAAACCAGCAGTAATAATTTTAGGTTCCGGACCGAATCGAATAGGCCAAGGAATTGAATTTGATTACTCTTGTGTGCATGCTTCGTTCACATTAAGTGAAGCCGGCTACGAAACTATTATGGTCAATTGCAATCCAGAAACAGTCTCGACCGATTACGACACTTCGGATCGCCTCTATTTTGAACCGCTAACTTTAGAAGATGTTCTGGAAATTATTGACGCTGAGACTCTAGCGGGACCGGTACTAGGAGTAATCGCACAATTAGGTGGTCAAACTCCACTTGGGTTAGCTCAAGGTTTACTGGATGCCGGTGTAACAATTCTTGGTACTAGCCCGACCGCGATTAACCTTGCTGAGGATCGGGGCGAATTCGGACGAATTTTAAATGAAGCTGGATTACGCGCGCCGGAGTACGGGATGGCGTTCTCTTTTGAAGAAGCCGTTGCCGTGGCAACCCGAATCAAATATCCAGTATTAGTTAGACCATCCTTTGTACTCGGCGGCCGAGGCATGGAAATTGTTTACGATGATGAATCATTGAAATCTTTTATTGTTAAAGCTACCGAGATAACGCCTAATCATCCAGTACTCATTGATCGTTTCTTGGATGATGCAATTGAGATTGATGTGGATGCGCTCTTTGATGGTGAAACGCTATATCTTGCAGGGGTTATGGAGCACATTGAAGAAGCTGGGATTCATTCTGGAGATTCTGCATGTGTGCTACCGAGCATGTCGCTAACGCCGACTCAATTGATTGAAATTAGGGGTGCGACCGAAAAGATTGCACGTGGTGTCGGAGTTCGTGGTCTAATTAATATTCAATACGCAGTAGCGGAAAATCAACTATATGTATTAGAAGCAAATCCACGTGCTTCTAGAACCGTTCCATATGTATCGAAAGCGACCGGCGTTCAACTTGCTAAAGCAGCAGCACGGATTTGCTTAGGAGCTACGCTCGCGCAATTACGAGAACTCGAAATGCTGCCAAACCTTGAAGTTGGGAGCGCGCACGGGATTTCAGTTAAAGAAGCGGTACTGCCTTGGAATAGATTCCGCAGAACTGATGGAAAGGGTGTTGATTCGGTACTAGGTCCAGAGATGCGTTCCACCGGTGAAGTTATGGGAATCGCCGACAATTTTGGCGCTGCTTATGCGAAAAGTCAGATCGCATCTTTTGGGCCGTTACCACAAAGTGGTTCGGTCTTCTTATCGCTCTCGGAAAAAGATAAATCCGCGGCGCTTCCTTCCGCGAAAGAATTATTTGCAATGGGCTTCAAAATTTATGCCACGTCAGGTACGCATACCTATTTAGCTGCAAACGGAGTTGCATCTACCTCTGTTCGCAAACATTCCGAGGATGAACGAAGCGCGAATGATGAATCAGCGGTTGAAATAATTACTTCGGGCAAAGTAGATTTAATTATAAATACCCCGTTAGGTCGTGGCACTAGGCAAGATGGATGGTTAATCAGAACGGCTGCGATCCAACGGTCGTTACCGTGCATCACAACAATCCCTGGGTTCAAAGCCGCGGTTGCTGGAATTCAATCGCTTCGAAGCGACCAACTTGCGGTTCGCTCCTTGCAGAGTTGGTTATCATGAAAATTAATCGTCGAGCTCAACAACGCACTGTCGAAATAGTTAGTAATAAGAGAGTCGGCGCTTACCATCATATGATTTTTGCCGTAGGGGATATGGCTCTACATGCGTTGCCGGGCAATTTCGTTGCGATCAGCGTGGGTGGTCCTGGTAGCGCGATGGTGCTTCGGAGAGCTTTTGCGATTTATCGAACCCATGATCGCGGCAATTACGGCGGTACTTTAGAACTCGTGGTGGCGCCGCATGGTCAAGGAAGCAAATGGTTAACCGCGTTACCAATGCATGCAACGGTTGACATGGTTGGACCACTTGGTACTAGTTTTGGTATCCCAACCGAACCAGTAAATGCGTTATTAGTTGGAGGCGGTTATGGTTCCGCACCCTTATTTGGTCTCGCGGAACTGCTAAAAGATGGCGGTTCGCGGGTAGATATGGTGCTTGGCGCTTCGTCAGCTGGAAAAATTTATGCTCCACTTGAAGGAAAGCGCGCAGTCAACTCCATGACAATCACTACTGACGATGGCAGCGCTGGCACTAAAGGACAAGTAGTTTCAGTTCTGGCTGGGCTGATCGAGCGTTATGACGTAGATATTATTTATTCTTGTGGACCGATGGCGATGTTGGCTGCTATCCAAGATATCGCAACTCAAACTGGAATTATGCATCAGTGTGCCGTTGAAGAAGCGATGGCTTGCGGCATAGGCGTTTGTATGACCTGCGTTGTGCCGTTGCGTGATGAAACTGGTCTGGTAAAAATGTCGCGTAGTTGTATAGATGGACCTGTAATGGATGGTGCGAGCGTACTTTGGAATTCAAGTGGAAAAATTCCTGATGGAACTTTCGGTGCGCCAAATGTCTAATTTCAATTACAGTACGAGTTTTCAAAACGCGGTTTTCCCTAATCCGATCTTCACCGCGAGTGGTTGTGCCGGATCAGGTAAAGAACTTGCCCAATTTTTTCCTTTGACGGAGATCGGTGCGGTAGTAACTAAATCAATAATGGTGAAATCAAGATCTGGTAGGCCGACTCCGAGAATGGCAGAAACTCCTTCTGGGATGCTTAATTCGATCGGATTGCAAGGTCCGGGAATCGATCAATTTCTTGCAGAAGATATTCCATTTTTGCAAAAAGCTGGCGCTCGAATAATTGTTTCAATCGCAGGGGAGAGCGTTGATGATTATGGTTCGCTAGCACGACGGCTTCGCGGGGTGCCGGGTTTATCTGCTTTGGAAGTAAATATTTCCTGCCCCAATGTAGAAAATCGCGGGCAGGTTTTTGCCTGCGACCCAATCGCATCGCGCTCTGTGGTTGAAGTAGTACGTCGAGTTTTGGGTGGTGAACTCCCAATCATCGTAAAATTATCGCCTGATGTAACCGATATTGTTTCAATTGCTAACGAAGTTATTGCGGCAGGTGCGGATGGTTTAGCTTTAATCAACACCTTGCTAGGAATGGTAATTGATATCGATACGATGCGACCAAAATTGGGTGGGAAAACTGGCGGCCTCTCCGGACCAGCGATTCGACCAGTTGCGGTACGTGCAATTTATCAAGTCCATCAAGCATTTCCTAAGATTCCAATCTTGGGAATGGGCGGAATTGCCAGTGGCAGAGATGCGCTGGAATTGGTTTTCGCTGGCGCTAGTGGAGTCTCGGTCGGTACAGCAACTTTTGGAAATCCAAACGCCGTCTTAAAAGTAAAAGATGAGTTAGCTAATTTATTGATAGAGCGTGGTTTCACTAACTTTAAAGAAGCGGTTGGTTTTGCTCATCGGAGTGCGGATGTCTAGAAAATCTCCAATTATATTAGCGATTGATACGACCGACTTAGATGTGGCAAAAAAATGGATCACCGCTACCCAAGAGTCGATTTCGATTTATAAAATTGGTTTAGAATTCTTTTTAAAATTCGGATCGAATGGCATTCACCAATTACGTGAAGAATTTGAATTTGAGCTCTTTTTAGATTTAAAATTGCACGACATTCCGAATACTGTAGCTGGCGCATCACGTTCTTTGCAGCCACTTGATCCATTTTTCCTAACAGTACATGCTGCAGGCGGTACAAAAATGGTGAACGCAGCCGCTACTGCTTTACCAAATTCCAGGATTACCGGAGTAACTATTTTGACTTCGTTAGAGGAGAGCGATGTTCAAGCAATTGGATACAGAGATGCGGCTTTAGAAAGTGCGGTTAATCTTGCAAGAATTGCGGTTGCAGGTGGGGCAAAAGCGGTGGTTTGTTCACCATTAGAAGTTTCCGCAATCCGAAAGGCGATTCCAAAAGATATTCTCTTGATTACGCCAGGAGTAAGACCAATAGGTAGCGGCAGTGGTGATCAAGCACGAGTAATGACCCCCGCGCTAGCAATTCAAAGTGGTGCGGATTATTTAGTAATTGGTCGCCCAATTACACAATCAGAAGATCCAGGCGAGGCGGCAGCGGCAATTCTTGCTTCGCTTTAAGGTTTAATTAAGCCATGGGAGCGCCACCAACTTTAACGCCAGCAGAACGAAAAGCTGCGTTGGCAAAAGCCGCCGCTGCCAGGCAAGTACGTGCCAGAGTTAAAGAAGAAATAAAACAAGGCGAGATTGCGCTAATTGAAGTTTTGCTGAGTCAAAATCCGGCGATATTAAAAATGCGAGTCAAAGCGATGTTGGAAGCAATACCAGGCGTGGGTGTGGTGCGGGCGGTCGCAATCATGGAACGAATCGGAATTTCTGAAAAACGTAGAATAAAAGGTTTAGGCTCACAACAATTAGCCGCGCTTAAAACCGAATTAGGAATCGACAGATGATTGGAAAATTGCTAGTTCTTTCAGGTCCGGGCGGCGTTGGCAAAAGCACGATTAGTAAAGAAGTTCGAAAAGATTCTCGGTTTTGGTTAAGTATTTCATGTACAACGCGTCCAGCAAGAGCAAACGAAATTGATGGGTTGGATTATCATTTTATCTCTACTGCAAAATTTGATGAATTAATTGCCGCTGATGCTTTCTTAGAACATGCAGCTTTTGCGGGTGCAAAATATGGAACGCCGCGGGCTGAAGTTGAAGCTGCGTTAAATTCTGGAAAACATGTCTTATTAGAAATTGAAATCTCGGGCGCTCGACAGGTTAGAAATCGGTTTCCAAACGCGATTTTGATTTTCTTAATGCCACCTTCTTTTGAAGAATTGTCGGCGCGAATAACAGCGCGTGGGACCGATCATCCAGAACGGATTGCGGCAAGACTGGAAATTGCGGCGGCTGAAATGGCTACTGCGTCGGAATTTGACCATATATTGGTAAATCATGAGGTCGATAAGGTGGTCGCCGGGCTGGTAACCTTGGCGACTGCGGTTGAGTGATTTAGGCTCGGCGCAACCACCGAAATAATTTCCTGAGGAGCAATTTGTGGCAAACGTAGATGGCATCACCAATCCACCAATCGATGAACTGCTAGATAAAGCTGGTTCAAAATATAGCTTGGTGCTTTACGCTGCTAAGCGAGCGCGTCAAATCAATGCCTATTACTCCCAACTTGGTGAAGGTTTACTCGAATACGTTGGCCCATTGGTAGAAACACATGTTCATGAGAAGCCACTTTCAATTGCGCTCCGTGAAATAAATGACGGCTTGCTGACTATCGAAAATCTTGAGCCAACCGCTCAGAATTAATTCAAGCTTTTAACTCACCTTTAAAGGAAACTCTAAAATGAAAGAGATTACCTTCCCTCGAGGTAGAGAAATCGTCCTTGGTATCGGCGCTGGAATCGCTGCCTATAAATCTTGCGATCTATTACGTCGCCTTCAAGACCATGGCTTCTTGGTGACCGTCATACCTACGCCATCAAGTTTGCATTTTGTTGGCAAAGCAACCTGGGAAGCACTTTCTGGGCGAACAGTTAATACCGATGTTTGGGAAAATATTCCAGCAGTGCCACACGTTGCACTTGGCGCTAAAGCCGACTTTTTAATTATTGCTCCTGCGACTGCAGAATTGATTGCACGAATTGCAGTGGGGCGAGCTGATGATTTATTAACCAACACGGTTTTAACTACGCTGGCTCCAATAATTTTGGTGCCCGCCATGCATCCACAAATGTGGCAAAACCAAGCTACAGTTGCAAATGTTGCGTTATTGCGCGCCCGTGGAATTCACGTGTTAGAACCTGCGGTTGGCAGATTAACTGGTAACGATATCGGAGTTGGCAGGTTTCCCGAGACTTCTGAGATTATTGCCAAGTTTTTAGAAATCTCGCAGAGCAATTGCGATCTGTTAGGTAAAAAGATTTTAATAACTGCTGGCGGAACTAGGGAGGCAATTGATCCGGTCCGTTATATCGGTAACAGATCAAGTGGCAAACAAGGTTATGCGCTTGCATTTGCAGCAGCTAAACGCGGCGCTATCGTAGAGTTAATAGCGGCGAATAGTACGATTCCAGATATTGAAGGCATTACAACGATTCATGTCGAGAGTGCAGATGAACTTGATTTAGTGGTGCAGGATAGATTTCCAGATAATGATGCGCTATTGATGTGTGCGGCTGTAGCCGACGCTAAACCCAACCAATACTCCGATAGTAAAATGAAAAAATCTGCGCTATCGCAAATTGAATTAACTACCAATCCGGATATTTTGGCTAATATTGCAAAAAAACGTAGAAGTAATCAAGTTCTATTGGGTTTTGCAGCTGAAACTGATTCGGATTTGCTAACTTCTGGAAAAGCAAAATTGCTTGCGAAAGGCGTGGATTTCCTATACGTCAATCAAGTTAGCCAAGGAGCAATCTTTGGATCTGATCTCACATCTGGGTACATATTGGATCGCGAAGGCAGCGTTGCCAAAGTAGAAGCAGTATCAAAAGACACGCTATCTGAGATATTGCTAGATAGCGTTGTGGAACGGTTAAGGTATGCCAATGTCTAAGCGTCTATTTACTTCTGAATCTGTAACTGAAGGCCATCCAGATAAAATGGCGGATCAAATTTCAGATGCAATTCTGGATTCATTATTGAGCCAAGACAAAAATTCTCGGGTAGCAGTAGAAACTTTACTAACAACTGGACAAGTACATGTTGCTGGTGAAGTTACAACCAATGGCTATGCCGATGTTATGGGGTTGGTGCGAGATACAGTATTGGGAATTGGATACGACTCTTCCGATAAAGGATTCGATGGTAATTCTTGTGGCGTATCAATCTCGATTGGTCAACAATCAGGGGATATCGCAGCCGGTGTAGATCATGCATTTGAAGAGCGCGTTTCGCAATCGGTTGATCCTTTAGATTTACAAGGTGCAGGCGATCAAGGTTTAATGTTTGGATACGCCACTACCGATACTCCAGAGTTGATGCCGCTCCCGATTTGGTTAGCGCACAAATTAGCTGAGAAATTAACGGCCGTGCGTAAATCTGGCGAGCTCGCTTATCTTCGCCCCGATGGTAAGACTCAAGTAACTATCGAATACGATGGCGACAAGCCGATCTCGTTAAATACCGTGGTTATTTCAAGTCAACATGCTGCTAATATCGATATAGAGAAACAACTAGCACCGGAAGTAAAAGCTAAAGTAATTGATCCAGTTCTAAAAGAAATTAACCTACCTTTCAAGGATTTGCGAATTCTGATCAACCCAACTGGGCGTTTTGTAACCGGCGGACCCATGGGAGATGCTGGCTTAACCGGTCGAAAAATTATTGTGGATACCTACGGTGGCATGGCCCGACATGGCGGTGGCGCATTTAGCGGAAAAGATCCTTCAAAAGTAGATCGCTCTGCGGCGTATGCGATGCGTTGGGTAGCGAAAAACGTCGTGGCGGCTGGATTGGCTACTCGCTGCGAAGTACAAGTCGCTTACGCAATTGGTAAAGCGCAACCGGTGGGTTTATTTGTCGAAACTTTTGGAACTGAAAAAGTTCCAGTTAATCAAATATCTGATGCAGTTTTAGCGGTCTTTGATTTGCGCCCAGCTGCAATCATTCGTGATTTGCAATTATTGCGCCCGATTTATTTAGAAACTGCGGCATACGGACATTTCGGTCGGGAACTTCCAAACTTTACTTGGGAGAAAGCTGATCGCGTAGCTGCGTTGCAATCTCAGATTAAAGGATAGTTTCTCGTGGCGCAATTGCGACCACTTCGCCTTATCTCGCAACGGGCTAAAAGTAGCTACGAAGCTACAGTTGATAGTTCCTATGTAGCTGATGTTGTTGTAGATACTCCAGTCATACATCTCGATGGTCTCTATACCTATGCGTTAACGGATTTGGATCATGAAATTTGCGAAATTGGTGCATTCGTTAAAGTTCCATTCGGAAAAACTCTTACCACTGGTTATGTGGTAAATATCCGTGCTCGTACCACTAGCGATATCGCGCTTAAGGCCATTGTTTCGATAATTTCTAGCCGTGCGTTATTACAACCAAATATTTGGGCGCTAATACAAAATGCTGCCACTAGGTACTGCACCAATCCTAATGAATTGATTCGATTTGCGATTCCACCAAGAGTGGCAAGCTCCGAGAAAATGTTGCTAACGCTTCCCAAAAATGCTAGCAGCTCCAAATCGGTTACTAATCCAAGTAGTGGTTTATTGGAAGCAATATATGGTTCCAAGATCTCTGCAATAGCGAGTAAAAAAAGTGGAGCAATTTTAGCGCCAACCGCAGTCGATAATTTCAATCTCTTGCTTGAAATGATTTTGCGAAAATTGGCGCTTGGCCCGGTATTAGTTATTGTTCCTGATGTCAAAGATACCGTTCGATTAGTAGAAAAATTATCAGAACACGGCCAATTGGATTTTTTGCGCTTCGATTCTTCGTTAGATAAGAGCGCTCGATATTTAGCTTTCTTACAAATCTTGCAGGGTGAATATCAGTTAGTTATTGGCAATAGATCTGCAATTTTTGCGCCAATACCTAATTTGCAGAGCATAATTATTTTGAATGAATCGGATCCTTCAAATTTTGAGCGCAGATCTCCATACACAAATACCCGCGATTTAGCGCTGCTCCGATCTAATAACGAGAAAATATCGCTTTGGTTCTTAGATACATCACCGTCGCTTGAGCTACTCCGATTGGTAGAAACTAAATGGTTAGCATTTTTCACTCCCACGAGTGACTTTATCCGGGAGCGAAAATGGTTGGTTATTCCCGAAAATCAAGAGCGCACCCGAAAGAATGTTTTCTCAGTAATTCGACATGGATTAGAGCGGGGGCCAGTTTTGATTGTGGTTGCCGAGCGCGGATATTTCAATGCTGCAATTTGTGACCAGTGCAAGAATCAAGCGTTATGTAAATGCGGCGGCAAGCTGTTATTGGGCAAGGCTCTTAGCTCTCCGGAGTGTGTGCTTTGCGCAACAAGGTATCCGGAATGGAACTGTAATTGGTGTAACTCGGCAAAATTCTATCGATTTCAGAAAGGCGATGAACGCCACCTCGAAGAATTTGGTAAGGCTTTCCCAAAAATTTCAATAACCTCATCAAATGCGAAATTAGCAAAATTTAGAATTGGCAATGAACCCGCAATAGTGATTTCAACACCCGGTTGTGAACCAGCCTGTGAAGATGGTTATGCTGCAATAGTTTTACTAGATGGTAGATCGATATTCAACCGTCCGTTTTTGCGTAGCGAAGAAGAAGCTCGTTACCGTTGGTTGAACGCTCTAACCCTGCTCCGATCAGATGGTCAAGTTTATCTTTCGTTACCAGATACTCATCCGGAAGTGCAAGCGTTGCTACAACCAATCCCATTGAAATCTAGTCGAACTGAGTTAGAAAACCGAAAGGATTTATCATTTCCTCCCTACGCAAGGTTTATTGAGATACAAAGCGCTAGCAAAGAAATTAATTTGATCGCGGAGCAATTCCGTCGCGAAGAATCAATTCAATGTGAAGTATTAGGGCCAACTCAAATCGATAAAATCGAGAGTAAAATTATCCTAAAAGTTTCAATTGCTGACAGTGCAAAGTTAGGCGAGATTGTTTATGATTTGAAGCGTTACCGAAGCGCTAGAGCAATGTCTGCGCTACGCGTTCAAGTTGACCCGTTTACGATTTGATACCAGATAGACTTCGCACATGGCGCTGCAACCGATCCGTTTATTTGGTGATCCAATTCTTGCGACCCCAGCAAGCGCCGTTTTAGATTTTGATAAAGAACTACGCAATTTAGTTGCGGATTTAACCGAAACCATGCTCGAAGCCCCCGGAGCTGGTCTAGCGGCACCACAGATCGGAGTCCCATTACGGGTTTTCGTTTGGCATGTGGACGATGTATTTGGTCATTTAATCAATCCATCCCTAGATTTAAGTGACGAAATGCAAGATGGTGAGGAAGGCTGTCTATCTTTTCCGGAATTGAATTATCAAACTCCAAGATCGCTCCGCGCAGTTGCCAAAGGTTTCAATATGCACGGTGAACCTATCGTTGTAGCGGGTAGTGAATTGCTAGCCCGAGCGCTCCAACATGAAACTGATCATTTAGATGGGATTCTATTTATTGATCGTTTATCTAAAGATTTAAGAAAACAAGCAATGAAAGAGATCCGCGAAAGTGAATGGTTTATCTCCGCTTCTGAGCGCGGTATATCACCGCAATTCAAAGTTTCGCCACACCAGACTAATGGCTTAGGGCTGTAATTACATTGCGAATTGCGATTGCATCTTCATCTCGAGTTTCCTTACCTACAATCGAAGCAATTGAAAATAGCGAGCACGAGTTAATTGGTTTCATCACTACGCCGGACGCACCTGCTGGCAGAGGTCGAGTTTTAACACCAAATGAGTTCGCGAAGTGGGCGAGCGATACTGGCCGCAATGTAGCTAAGCCCATTGATTTTGCTGAGATGACCGCTCTGGTAGCAGAGATGGACCCCGATTTAATTATTACAATTGCTTACGGAAAATTGATCCCAGAACAATTGTTATCGCAAGTTAAATATGGTTGGTTGAATCTACATTTTTCACTTTTACCAAAGTGGCGCGGCGCTGCGCCAGTGCAATGGGCTCTTAAATCTGGCGATAACACAACCGGAGTAACGGTTTTCCAGCTAGATAAAGGGATGGATACCGGTCCAATCTATGCAATAAGAGAATTGAAAATTTCTGAATCTGCCACCACCGACTCATTGCTTACCGAACTTTCAGTACTGGGAAGCGCCGCTGTTTTAACGGCGATTGATTCGATTCTAAGTAATATCGCTCCGGTTAAACAGATTTTGGCGGGTTCGATAGCGCCTAAAATTTCCAAAATAGATGCAGCGATTAACTGGTCTTCAACCTGCAGAGAAGTTGATTCTCATATTCGCGCGATGGTTAGTAAGCCCGGTGCTTGGACCAGAGTTGGCGGGGTTCGATTAGTTATTAATAGCGCTCGGATCATCAACGGAGAATATAGAGCGGGCGAACTTAGCAAAATAGGTAACGCAATTGTGATTGGCACTTCTGATGGCGCGATGGAATTAGCGGAGGTTACTCCTGAAGGTAAACGTTTAATGAGCGGTGCGGAGTGGTTTCGTGGCGCCCGCATAGAAATTGGAAGTATCTGTGAATAAAACGCCTGGCCGTAATTTCACAAAACCAAACCCAGATTTGCCCCGCCTAATGGCCTATGAAACGCTCTATGAAGTTACCTTTGAAGGTGGATATAGCAATTTATTACTGCCGAAACGGTTAGAAAAGAGCGAATTGGATCCCCGAGATCGATCCTTTGTAACTGAACTGGTCTACGGCACCTTACGAATGCAAGGCAAACACGATTTTAGAATAGCTAAAAGTTCTGCAAGAACATTGGCGCAGATTGATCCAAAGGTATTGCTCTGCTTAAGGCTTGGCGTCCACCAAATTTATGAAATGCGAATCCCGGACCATGCAGCCGTTTCCGCAACTGTAGAACTTGCCCGCAAAGTAGCGGGGGAGTCGAGCGGTTCCTTTGTGAATGCGGTGTTGCGCAATATGACCAATTTGATTCCGCAGGATGCAGTTTCATTAGATTTAGCTAATCAAACCGATAAAAATACTTATTTAGCAAACGAATTTTCGCACCCAGATTGGATTATTTCCGCCTACTTAGATCATTTAAAAGATTATGAAAAGGTTGCAGAGCTACTTGCAGCAAATAATGTTCCAGCCCAACCAACTTTGGTTGCTTGGCCAAATTTTTCATCGGTCTCTGAATTAGTTGCCAGTGGCGCGGTCGCAGTTCCAGAGGCCAAGTACGCCGCGAATTTTGCGGGAAATCCTGGATCGTTATCGGAGATAAAGTCGCGGAAAGCCGGCGTTCAAGATTATGGTTCCCAATTGGTGACTGAAATATTTCATGCCACAGCAGCGGGCATTACCAAGAAATTACGATGGCTAGATATGTGTGCAGGACCGGGCGGTAAGAGCGCGTTATTAACTGCCCTTATCTCCACCCGCGATGATTATTTCCTGGCAAATGAAATATCCGAAGTTCGGGCAGATCTAGTTCGTCAAGTTATTAAAAATGGCGAAGTGGTTTCCTTTGATGGTCGAGAGTTAGCCAGTAATGGTTTTGCTAAACCGGAAAATGCGTTTGATCGGATCTTGATAGATGCACCTTGCACCGGTTTAGGAGCGTTGCGCCGGCGCCCAGAAACTCGGTGGCGTCGTTCTATTAACGATTTGAAATCTTTGATGCAACTGCAAAAAGAATTACTACATAGCGCCAGTGAGATTTTACTCGATAACGGTTTGATTGCATACGTAACGTGCTCGCCGCATTTGAATGAAACCAGATTTCAAGTTAAAGAATTTCTGCGCACTCACCGAGATTTTGAACTTGCCACAATTCCAACCGGAATCGCGACTGGCAAATATGCCTCTGCTATCCAAGCTGATGGCATGTTCCAGCTATGGACCCACACGCATGGAACGGATGCTATGTTTCTTGCGCTGCTGCAGCGGAAGGAAAGCAAGGTGAAAAATTTATGATTCGGATATGTCCGAGTATCCTCAATGCGAATTTTGACGATCTTCCAAATGAGATTGCGCGAGTGGCAACAACAGCTGACCTAATTCACTTAGATGTAATGGATAACATTTTTGTACCAAATTTCACTTTTGATTTCGATGCATCAGCAGAAATTATTGAAAGCAGCAAATTACCTATAGATGTACATTTGATGGTTGAAAAAGCCGATATTGCGGGTCCAAGATATGCGACCACTAAAGCATTCAGCGTAACCATCCATTACGAAGCGACCGAGAACGTTGCAAAAACTTTAACTGCAATAAAAGAAACCGGTACTAGGGCCGGCTTAGCGATCAAGCCTGGAACTTCGCTCGAAGTATTGAAACCTTACCTAAATTTGATCGACATGATATTAGTTATGACAGTTGAACCGGGTTTTGGCGGTCAGAGTTTCATGCGCGAAATGATGCCCAAAGTTGAGCTTGCTAGAAATTGGTTACGTAGCAATAGTTTTACCGATATCTGGCTACAAGTCGATGGTGGAATCTCAACGGAAACAATCGCATTAGCCAGCGCAGCTGGCGCAGACACTTTTGTTGCCGGTAGCGCGATCTATAAGTCTAATGAGCCTGCGCAAATGGTTACCAAGTTACGGCAACTAGCTCAAGATGCGTTTTTATCTTAGAACTGCGATACTTTTGCCACACGTTTCCGGGGGTCGGTGTAAATCCGAACCGGCGGTTAAAGTCCGCGACCCGATCTAAACCATAGATCGGTTGACTTGGTGAAATTCCGAGACCGACAGTTAAAGTCTGGATAAAGGAAAACGCGGAGCTTTTGGCTATTTATTTTTAGTCATAAGTTCGGTTTGCTCTCCCTCGGCTTATATAAGGGAGCAAGTATGTCGATGTTGAAATGGTTGTTTGAAGCCCAAATTCATTTTGGATCTAAATCTATTGCTTGGCGCGAAATTATTGGCGGCACACTTGGGCTAACTAGCGCAGTTCTCGGTATGCGACGAAAAATCAGCGCTTGGCCAGTAGGAATAATTGGGGATGCGCTGCTTTTCACTGTTTTCCTCGGCGCAGTATTTTCTTTCGGTGACAATAAAGAGCATGCAAATTTTTATGGTCAAGCTGGTAGAAACCTGCTCCTGATTGTGGTCAGCGTTTATGGTTGGGTTAAATGGAACGCAACCCGAAATCAAGGCGGTTCTCAAAAACCAGCAGTTCAGCCGCGATGGAGTACAACGAAGGAGAGAACCATCTTGATTCCTGGAGTTGTCTTCTTCTACCTGATTGCTTATCAAATTTTCAAGGCGCTCGGCGAAAGCGGTACGTGGCTCTTAGTTGATACCTGGATTTTTACTGGCACTGCTCTTGCGACATTTGGCATGAGTCGCGGGTATGTAGAGTTTTGGCTGGTCTGGGTTGCAGTTGATTTAGTAGGTGTGCCATTTGCATTTAAAAATGGTTACTACCCAACTGGGACTTTATACGCCATTTATCTACCATTCGTGCTCTGGGGATTCATATCGTGGCTCAAAATATCCAAGCGAGAGCGGGTAACGCTCTAGTAAAATAGAGAGATGAAAAGCTTCGAAAATCTCTGGGCGGAATTAAATCAAATTGCGATTGACCGCCCAGAGGGTTCGAAGACCGTGGCTGAATTGGACGCTGGTGTACATGCGATCGGTAAAAAAATAATTGAAGAGGCTGGCGAGATATGGCTCGCCGCGGAGCACGAGAGTAATAAAGAACTTGCGCTAGAGATAAGCCAACTTTTGTATCACTTACAAGTTCTCATGATTTCACGTGGTTTAACGTTGAGCGATATATATGAAACGCTTTGAAGTCATAGGAAAAAGGGGATAAGTAAATGACGCTTAAGGTTGCGCTGCCAAATAAAGGTTCATTATCTGAGGCTGCTATAGCTATCCTACGCGAAGCTGGTTATCGCCAACGTAATGATGTGCGAGATCTAATTTTTATCGATCCAGAAAATGATTTGGAATTTTATTATTTACGCCCAAGAGATATCGCAATCTACGTCGGATCTGGTGAATTACAGATTGGCATCACCGGCCGCGATCTGCTAATTGATTCCGCTGCTGAGGCGAACGAGATCCTTGGTTTGGATTTTGGAAAAAGTACCTTCCGATTCGCAGCCGCAACCCAATACTCCAATGAATCTGAAATTGCAGGTAAACGAATTGCGACCGCATATCCCGGAATCGTGGCTTCCTATCTAAATGAAAAGAGAGTAATCGCAACCATCGTTAAGTTAGATGGCGCAGTCGAAAGTTCTATTCGACTCGGCGTGGCTGATGTAATTGCTGATGTGGTTTCAACTGGGGGAACTTTGAAACAAGCTGGACTCAAAGTTTTCGGTTCTCCGATATTGCAAAGCGAAGCGATTCTAATTGAGCGGAAAGGCGCAATGCGAGATACGCAGGTTGATACTTTGATCCGACGCTTAACTGGAGTGGTGATTGCCCGACAATACGTTTTAGTTGATTACGATGTTGAGAGCGCGAACTTAGCCGCTGCTTGTGCAATTACTCCCGGAATCGAATCACCAACCATCTCACCGTTGCAAAAAAGTGGCTGGTCTGCGGTTCGAGCTATGGTTTTGCGGAAAGATATACATTCTGTGATGGATGATCTTTATCAAGCTGGCGCTAGAGGGATTTTAGTAACAGATATTCACGCTAGTCGTCTTTAACAAACTAGTTGCTGGTCACATCCAGATTACTCAAACCTAATAAATATATAACGGCATCTAAATTTGGCATATCTAAGACGATATCGGCAATCTCTTTCAGCTTAGGCTTGGCATTAAAGGCTATGCCGACTCCGGCAGATTGCAACATTGCTATGTCGTTAGCACCATCTCCGATTGCGACAGTGTCGGCCATCGGTATCTTGAATTGGTCTGCGAATTTCACAAGGGTGTCAGATTTAACCTTACTATCCACAATTGCACCGAGTATCTTTCCAGTTAATTTTCCGTCAATAATTTCCAGCTTATTGGCATGATAATTTGCAATGCCTATTTCGCTCATTAATGGTTCGATTACATCTACGAAACCACCAGACACTGCAGCCATGGTATGGCCCTGTGCCTGCAAAAAATTTATTAGATTTCCGGCTCCGATAGATAGGTGAATTTCGGAACGTACCGTGATTAAATCATCGGCGCTTAGACCAGCTAACAACGAAACGCGTTTGGTTAAGGAACTTGTAAAATCTATCTCACCACGCATGGCAGCTGTTGTAATAGCGGAAACTTCTACAGCTACATTGGCCCGTGCTGCAAGTAGATCGATTACCTCTTCTTGAATTAACGTGGAATCGACATCAAAAATAACCAATTTCCGTGAACCTGAAGCAGCGCTTCTTTCGATTAGTGAGATGGCTGCGTTATTTGCCGTGCCAACCAAAGTGAGCGCTTTCCGTAATTTATCCAATTCAAGATGATTAAATGAGATTATGAATTCAATGGCTAGTACTGGGGCCGTGGCAATTCGAACCATTCGGTCGATATTGGCACCGAAGGAAGTTATTGCTTCTGCTATCTCAAAAAGTAAGGCTGGTTTGAAATTTTCGCCAACGATTATTACTTTGGCGGTTGCAAATTCGGCTGTAGTATCGATTTGGTCTGTGAATTGCGCTGCAAAATCCAAATCCAAATCAGCCGCAGCAACCTTCAATTCTGTTTCGATTATCTCAGCATGTGCGGGATCTAATTCGATAAGTACGGCAAAGATTGTTCGACCACCAATCAATATCTGCTCTAAATCGATAATTTTTACTGAGAATGGTGACAAAGTTGAGAATATTCCGGCGGCGATTCCGCTCCGATCAACGCCACTGAAAAGCAATAAACCCTTGAATGAAGCCATCGGGCGTTTCGGTGTTTGTCCGCTCACTCACCGAGTTTATCGGTATCTTTCTCACCTATGAGCGCTGTTTTATCGTTGCAAAATGTTTCGGTTCGGAAAGGTAATCGAATCGTTTTAGGACCAATAACTTGGGAAGTGTCGGCCGGTCAGCGATGGGTAATTCTCGGGCCAAATGGTGCGGGTAAAACCACGCTATTACAGATGTGCGCAACTTTGGCTCACCCGACATCTGGGAGTGTCAGTATTTTGGGCCAAGAGCTTGGCAAAGTGGATGTATTTGAATTACGCAATCGCGTGGGTTTCACATCTAGCGCGATGATGGATTTGTTACCGCCAGAAGAGAAAGTAATTGACACTGTATTAACCGCTGCTTACGCGATGTTGGAACGATGGCAAGAAGTTTACGATTTATGGGATGAATCACGAGCTAAAGCTTTATTAACCACTTTTGGAGTCCGTGAATTGGGTGATCGAATATTTGGAACGCTAAGTGAAGGTGAAAAGAAACGAGTTCAAATTGCGCGCTCGATCATGTCAGATCCAGAAATACTACTTCTAGATGAGCCAGCTGCAGGATTAGATTTAGGGGGACGCGAAGATATTTTACGGAGAATTTCACAATTTGCAGCAGAGCCGACTGCGCCCGCGACTGTAATAGTCACCCATCACATCGAAGAGATACCAGCAGGTACTACACATGTGTTGTTGTTGCAAAACGGGCAAGCACTACGTCAAGGGACAATCGCGGAGAACCTAACTTCGGAAACTCTGACCGAACTTTACGGAATTCCAATCTCGTTAGAGATAAACCGGGGCCGCTATTTCGCGCAAGCTCTTTAAAATAGAATAGGGCCCGATTTCTCAGGCCCTATTGCTATCAATAAGTTACAGAGTACTAGCCAACCCAGGAATTGATTGGAGAAGCTAGGAAATAAACCATAAATAATCCGGAAACCAAGAATAAGAGCGGATGGATTTCACTCTTACGACCTTGGATAAACCGAATTACTACATATGTAACAAAACCTGCACCGATACCTACCGAAATATTGTAAGTAAACGGCATCAAGATGATCGTTAAGAAAGCTGGAATTGCAATTCCCAAATCATCCCAATCAATTTGCTTAATTCCAGTCATCATTAAGAAACCAACAATTATTAACGCTGGGGTAGCGGCTTCGTAAGGAATAATTGCAACTAAAGGTGCCAAGAAAGTAGTTAGCAAGAAGCAGATACCGGTAACTATTGAAGCTAAACCAGTACGAGCACCTTCACCAACGCCAGATGCAGATTCAATGTATGAAGTGTTAGAGGAAACACCAGCAGCGCCACCTGCAGCTGCGGCGAGCGAATCAACTAACAAAATCCGGTCCGCACCGGGGACGTTGCCATCGCGATCAACCAAACCAGCTTCTTGTCCAATCGCAGTCATGGTTCCCATGGTGTCAAAGAAGTCTGCAAGTAGGAGAGAGAATACGATGAGAAGTGCAGATACTGCAGAGATTTTGCTAAATGAACCGAATAGATTGAAGTGTCCAAGTAACCCAAAATCAGGTGTTGCCGTTACAGAATCTGGCATAGCTGGAACGTTGAGGCCCCAACCTTTTGGATTTACTTTGCCAGTTGCGCCATCGAAATTCGGTCCGATTTTAAATGATGATTCAATAACGATTGCGACGATTGTGGAAACGACGATTCCGATAAGAAGCGCCGCCTTAATTTTTCGCACCATCAAACCGATCATCAGGAGCAGGCCAAAACCAAAGACCATAATTGGCCAACCAACTAATGTGCCACCGTCACCTAAAGTGACCGGAACTGGACCGGAACCGGTACGACGGACGAAGCCTGCATCCACCAAACCAATTAACGCAATGAATAGTCCGATACCTACCGAGATTGCAACTTTGAGTTGCGTAGGTACTGCTTTAAATACCGCCACTCGAAATCCAGTAAGTACCAGAACGGTAATAATTAAACCTTCGAGAACTACTAAGCCCATGGCATCTGCCCACGTCATCTGTGAAGCGATTCCTACTGCAACGAAAGTATTCAATCCAAGACCAGTTGCAAGTGCGAGTGGGAAATTAGCCACAGCACCCATGAGAATTGACATTACGCCCGCAACAAGTGCGGTAGCAGCAGCAACTAGTGCGAGATTAGGTGCATCGCCGCCGCCAAGAAACTTTCCGTCGCCATCTTTTGCTAATCCTATAATTAGAGGATTTAGCGCCACGATGTAAGCCATCGTGAAGAAAGTAACTACGCCGCCACGTACTTCTTGTCCTACGGTTGAGCCACGTTGCGAGATTTTAAAATAACTATCGAGCATGCCCTACCTCCATCTGTTTTGGTATCGGGGGTGTTTGCGACCCCGTGCGGAGACGGTCCACAGACCGAGGGAAGGTTTAAACCGTACGCCCTACTGTGAGGTAAGTCGGGAAACGACACCGAAACAAATGGCAATTGATTGCCCAATCAGGAGCGCGAAGAGCGCGGTCCCAACGCCTACAGTGCCGCCTAAAAGCCAGCCTCCGGTTAAAACCAAGATTTCTAAGGATAGCCGCACGCGACCAATCCGAATTCCAGTTTTCTTATGTAGTGCGGTCATTAATCCATCGCGTGGACCGGGTCCCAGGCCACAGGTTATATAAATTCCACTGCCGATCCCAACGAGGCCAATTCCTAAAAGTGCAAAAACCAACCCAATGAAATAATTATTTTGGTGCGGGATAATTGCAATCCCAATCTGCAGGGCTGCAGCAATCACTAAAATGTTCATGATGGTGCCAAATCCAGGTTGTTCTCTTAATGGAATCCAAAGAAACAGAACAACACAACTGATTAAAGCCGTGACGCCGCCGATTGGAAACGAAAAATGTAATGACACCCCTTCGGCCAGTACAGTCCACGGTGAGTTACCGATTCCAGATTGCAATAAAAACGCTTCACCCAATCCAAAAAGAAATAAACCTATTACTAAAACCAAAACTCGTAACGGCGAGATCGCCCACCGCGAAGGTGCGCTCCAGGGTGTTTTTGGGATAGTCCGATGCGGCCTAAGGAACTCACCGAAAGTATTAGCCATTAAAGAACCTTACTATGAATTTTTCGGTGAGAAGTTGGGTAACCTCCCGCAATGGAACTTTCTTATGCACAATCGATCTTAACTGGATTCATTCAAGGAATAACTGAATTATTTCCCATTTCTAGTTTAGGCCATGCGGTTTTGATTCCAGCGTGGGTCGGTGGTGATTGGGCCAGCTTTATAACGGACCCGGCTTCACCATATTTAACTGTCACGATTGCGCTGCATGCAGCAAGCGCATTGGCGCTCTTCTTGGTTTTTCGAAAACGTTGGTTTAGTATGTTTGGTGCTTCTTTAAAAAGTGTTGGTAAACGTGGCTATTCAACGCCAAATAGTAAATTATTTTTGATGCTAGTAATTGCAACAATTCCCGTAGGTTTACTTGGTTATATTTTTGAAGGACCGTTACAGAACCTGTTCGGTGACCCACTCCCTAGCGCGATTTTCTTAACTCTCAACGGCTTAATTTTGATATTAGTTGAGCGGTTAACCCGAAACAATAAAGCGATAGTGGGATCGCAAAGTGCGCTTGAGAATATTTCTGATCACATAACCCCGGTTTCGGCACTTGCAGTGGGTTTTGGCCAATGTTTGGCACTTTTTGCCGGAATAAGTCGGTTCGGAATCACGATTAGCGCCGGGCTAATTCGAAAAATGCATCATAGCGTGGCAGCTGAATTCGCGTTCTTGCTGGCGCTTCCTGTTATTGCGGGAGCAAGTTTGTTGAAACTACCAGAGCTATTCACGCCGGAACTTCGTCATTTAGCGGGACCAGTTATCGCCGGTTCAATAGTTTCGTTTGGCGCTACCTATTTTTCAATTTCGTTTCTAGTTAAGTGGTTTCAAAGCAAAACGCTCTATCCGTTTGCGATTTATTGCCTGGTTGTGGGAGCTATCTCGATTGTGAAGTTCATATAATGTTTCCAGGTTTTGGAACCCTAGTAAATATTCTTGCAATAGTGGTAGGTGCTATTTTAGGAATCCTGCTTGGCAAGAAATTTAAAGAAAGTACTCGAAATTTAGTAACTGATGTACTTGGTTTCATCACAATCATTGCCGGCGCTAGCGCCATTTACGCAATCTGGGATCCGAATTTTAAGAGCGCAGTACCAGCCGGGTGGACTTTATTAACCGTTTTAACAACGCTATTGCTAGGTGCTATTTTAGGATCTGCGTTAAATATTGAATCAAAGTTAGAAAAATCAGGTGAGTTCTTAAAATCAAAATTTGACCCAAGTGGTGCGTCACCTTTTGTAGACGGGTTTGTAAGCGCATCGCTAATATTTGCGATCGGTCCGCTGGCAATTCTGGGGAGCATCTCGGATGGCATGGGTACCGGAATCGATCAATTAGTATTGAAAAGTTCCTTAGATTTTTTTGCCGCAATTGCATTTGCGGCCTCCCTTGGTTGGGGAGTAGCAGTTTCGGCTCTCGCTGTTGGAATCTACCAAGGGTTATGGACGGTGGTTGGTTTCGGGCTCGGCTCCATACTTATGGATTACCAAATAGCTGCCATGACCGCTGTTGGCGGAGTGATGCTGCTTGGGATTGCCCTTCGTTTATTAAAAATTAGAGATATCGCGGTGGCGAATTTGCTACCAGCTTTAGCAATAGCTCCAGTGATGGCGCTATTGGTCCATCAATTTCTTTAAAGCAAAGTTCCTTAAAATTTTCTGGCATCAACCACGAAACGATAACGGACATCGCTTGCAACTGTTCTAGTAAATGCTTCATTTATATATGCAGGTTCGACAATTTCAACATCGCTAAGGATGTTTTTCTCACCACAGAAATCAATCATCTCTTGTAAATCTTTCATTCCACCAATCATCGAACCGGCCATGCTTCTTCTAGCACCGAGGAGAATTCCAGCATTTACTGAGAATGGTTTCCCAGGCAATCCAATGATTACTACTGTGCCATTTAATTTAAGAGTGTTGAGATAAATATTGATATCGTGTTCCGCCGAAACCGTGTTGAAGATTAGATCGAACGTGCTTTTAAAGCTTATTAGGGCCTCGCTATCAGTTGAGAGCAGAAAATTATCCGCGCCCATCCGATATGCATCTTTTTCTTTTGCGGCTGAATGTGAGAGCACGGTCACGTGCGCACCTAACGCTTTCGCGAATTTCAAACCCATATGACCTAAACCGCCCAATCCCATTATCGCTACCTGGGATTTGGAATTTACATTCCAATACTTCATGGGGGAGTAGAGCGTTATTCCCGCACATAAGAGCGGAGCTACCCCAGATAACTCCAAATTTTTCGGAATTAAAACTGCATAATCCTCGTGAACTACGAAATTATTTGCATAACCTCCATAAGTAGGAGTGATACCGTCGCGTTCAAGATCGTTATAAGTTGCAGTCATATTCTTTTCGCAATAATTCTCATCGCCCGAATTACAGCTGGCGCATTTGCGGCATGAATCCACAAAAACCCCAACCCCAATTGGATCACCAATTTTAAATTTTCTAACAGAGCTACCAACCTCCGAAACGATTCCCGCAATTTCATGCCCGGGAACCATTGGGAATATTGCCTTGCCCCATTCTTCGCGCGCTTGGTGAATATCAGAATGACAAATACCCGAATAATGAATATCTATTTTTACATCACGGTCGCCTAATGATCGCCGATCAAATGTCCAAGGTGCTAGGGGAGCTTTAGCACTTAACGCGGCATAGCCACGGGAGGTAATCATGAATTGAAAGGCAATGGTTCTGGCGATGTATGCGCAGCTTTAGAAACTTTGGCAGTGACTTTCCGCATGTGGTGGCGGCGACATAGCACTTCGTAAGCAATTTCGTTGCTATCAGTTACATCGCCGACCACAACTTGTGCTCCTTCGGTAACCATGGTGCCGCCAACGGTACGAGCATTATGGGTAGCGCGTTCACCGCACCAGCAAAGCGCTTCAACTTGCAAAGTGTTAACTCGATCAGCGAGTTCCACTAGCCGTGCGGAACCTGGGAATAATTTAGTTCTAAAATCGGTCAATATGCCAAAAGCGAAAACATCTATCCCTAATCCATCAGCAATTTTGGCGAGTTGTTCAATTTGTTCCGGTTGATAAAATTGCGCTTCGTCACAAATTACGTAATCAATGCGGGTGCCTTGTGATAACGCCTCCACTACAAACCTATGTAAATCTAATTCACTCGAAACTTCAATTGCTTCAGATTTCAATCCAAGCCTCGAAGAAATGGTGCCTTTCCCTGCCCGATCTTGCGAGGTAAATATCAAGCCGGTGCGCCCTCTGCTTTGATGATTGTGCGCAGTCTGTAGGGCCAAAGTGGATTTACCGCTGTCCATGGTGCCGCAGTAATAGATTAATTCCGCCATATTCTCATCTTCTCATTAAAGCGAAGAATCCGCATATTTAGTCATCGAAAGAGAATTTCTAGGAACGATGAAAACCCAGCCGCTCTAATCCGATCTGAACCCGCTAAACCTTCGATTGCGAATAGGAATGCAAAACCAACCACTTGGGATTCTAAATCAAGAATCAATTGACCAGCTGCGATCGCGGTCCCACCGGTAGCTAAAACATCGTCAACTATTAGCACTTTTGAATTTTTGACGATTAGATCATTATGAATCTCAAGGGCATCACTGCCGTATTCGAGTTGATATTCGCGGCGGATCGTTTTGCGCGGAAGCTTGCCAGGTTTACGAATAGGAACAAAACCTTTTTTTAATTGATTAGCTAACGCAGCTCCGATAATAAAACCACGCGCTTCCACGCCAGCGACAATATCAATCTCTAATTCTTGCAAATTTTTTGCGACCGTTGCAATTACATAATTAAAGGTTGCAGCATCGGCTAATAGTGGTGTTATATCTTTAAAAGTAATGCCTGGTTTTGGATAATCAACCACATCTAAAATTCTGCTCTTTGCTATCGCTAAGTTCACTGGCTGAATTTAGCGTTAATCAACCTAGATGCGAATCAATCTCGACGCAATCTCGAAGCAATCCACCGTGCCCTGGAGGGGACTTGAACCCCTAAGCCCTTTCGAGCACTAACACCTCAAGCTAGCGCGTCTGCCAATTCCGCCACCTGGGCCGGTGTAACCCCTGCGGGTTAGCGAGCAAACGATAGCAAGTAATACCAGTGTTAGGAAAACGTAACTAGAAGCTTGGATATTTGTCGAGGACGAGCCAAGATGTACTCATGAATATCACGTTAACGCCAGAGCAAGTATCAGAACTTGAAGCAGATGTAATCCGATTATGCCAAGAACTTATTCGAATCCCTAGTGTTAACTTTGGTGACAGTAAAGGTGATGAGCGTGCTATCGCAGAGTTCGTAGTTGCGGAATTAAAAGATGTTGGGATTGATTGTGAAGTAATTGAAACCGCGCCAAACCGAGTTAATGTTGTTACGCGGTTGAAAGGAAGTGATTCCACGCGTCCTGGTTTAGTTTTACATGGACACCTCGATGTCGTCCCCGCTAATGCTGCGGATTGGGAAGTGGATCCGTTTAGTGGGTTGATAAAGGATGGTTGCATTTGGGGTCGTGGCGCTATCGATATGAAAGATATGGATGCCATGATTTTAGCAATTGTGCGGTTATGGGCCCGAATCGGTTACAAACCTCCGCGCGATATCGTTTTAGCATTCTTCGCAGATGAAGAGGCTGGCAGTATTTATGGTTCCAGATGGATCGCGAAAAAACGTCCCGAATTGTTTGCAGGTTGCACTGAAGCCATTTCAGAAGTTGGTGGTTTCTCATACACGCTAGATACCGGTAAACGAATCTACGCGGTGCAAAGCGCAGAAAAAGGTATCAATTGGATGAAGTTAACCGCAACTGGTAACGCTGGCCATGGTTCTATGATTAATGAAAAAAATGCCGTAACCGCGTTAACTGAAGCAGTAACAAAAATTGGTAGACACAAATGGCCAATTCGGCCAACAAAAACAGTGAAAATACTCTTTAAAAAAGTAGCTGAGTTGACTAACGTGGAATACGACGAAAATAATCTAGGAAAGTTACTACCAAAATTCGGTTCAATGGGAAGCATGATTGGTGCAACGCTGCAAAATATTGCAAACCCAACAATGTTAGAAGCTGGCTATAAAGCTAATGTAATTCCGCAGAGTGCATCAGCGATTATTGATGGTCGCTTCCTGCCTGGGTATGAAAGCGAATTAGCTGAAACAATAAAAGAATTAGTTGGACCTGATATAAAAGTTGAAGTTTTGACGCGCGATATTGCGCTAGAAGTGGATTTCTCAGGTCCACTTGTTGATGCGATGTGTGCTGCGTTAAAAATCGAAGATCCGGAGGGGATCCCGGTACCTTATTTGATGAGCGGTGGCACCGACAATAAAGCGCTCTCTGATTTGGGAATCGTTGGTTTTGGTTTCAGTCCGATTAGATTCCCAGCTGACCTGGAATTTATGCCGCTTTTCCATGGAATTAATGAACGCGTGCCAGTAGATGGTTTAAAATTCGGTGTGCGTACTCTGCATCATTTTTTAATCAATTGTTAAGCGCTAATTTCATTTAGCGCCTCCCGGACTTGCACGGGCAATGCGATTTCCTCACTAGTCATTGCGCCACGAAGTTGTGCGCCAGTTCGAGCGCCAATGATCGAACTAGTTACGCCATCGGCATCGCGTACCCACGCGAGCGCAACTTCCAGTGGTGAATATCCAAGCCCTTCAGCGGCAACGCAGACTGCTTCGACAATCTTTGCGCTACGCGGATTCAAATAAGGTTCAATAAAGGAAGAGAAATGCGGACTTGCACCGCGCGAGTCTGACGGAATCCCGTTTCGATATTTTCCCGTCAGAACACCCCGTCCCAATGGCGACCAAACCAAGAACCCAACATTTAGCGCGCTAGCTGCGCTCAGTACTTCAGATTCGATTGAACGTTTGAGTAATGAATATTCATTTTGGGTTGAAATGATCGGCGCTTTATTAAAAGTTGGATTCTGCAAAGTAATTGCGCGCGCACTTTGCCACCCAGAGAAATTTGATATTCCAACATAACTAGTACGTCCAGAAGTTACTGCGTAATCCAACGCCGCTAACGTTTCTTCCAAAGGTACGTTGTTATCCCAAGTATGCACCTGCCATAAATCCACATGATCTACGCCAAGCCGAGATAACGAACGATCCAAATCAGCTAGTAGCGATGTTCTAGAATTATCAACCTTTCGTTCACCAGTTTTGAAGCTAATCCCAGCTTTGGTTGCAATGATGACATCATCTCGCTGCACGAGTGTTCCTAGGAAACCACCAAGAACCCGTTCGCTATCACCATCGCCATAAACAGCAGCGGTATCGATGAAATTGCCGCCATTGTCAAGAAAAACTCTAAGTTGTTCCGCGGCTTCATGCTCATCGGTGTCGCGACCCCATGTCATCGTGCCAAGACCTAATCGTGAGATAAAAAGCCCACTATTCCCGAGCCGTCTGCGTTCCATAGTGGAGACCCTAGCAATATGTTTTGGCTTTAACCGTTAATCTTGCGACTATGACCGTTATTTTTTTATTGCGCCATGCACATTCGGAGGCAAATGGTGCTGGTATTTTGGCCGGCCAAATGTCGGGCATTCATCTCTCCAAGGTCGGAAAGCGCGAAGCGAAAACATTTGCTAAGAATTATCGGCATGTAAAATTTGATCAGATTTATATCAGCCCGCTAGAGCGTTGCAGTGAAACCATTGCGCCATATCTCGCGCAGTTTTCTAAAACACGAATACCTACTAAACCCATTATCGAGAATTTGAATTTCATTGAGATGGATTATGGTGCTTGGAGCGGTCTTAAATTGCAGAAATTGGCCCGGAAACCATTGTGGCGGAAAATCCAAAATAATCCGATCACTGTCACTTTCCCAGAAGGTGAGAGTTTTCGTTCGTTAAATCTCCGGATTAAGAAGGGGCTTTTGGAGATAGGGCGGTTACATAAGAAGAAAAATATTTTAATCGTTACGCACGGCGATGTAATAAAAATAGCCACCGCGATTGCCTTAAATATGGATTTCAATGACTTTCAAAAAATAGCAATAGACCCAGCCTCGATCACTGCAATTTCTATAACCGATAAAAAATTTCGGGTTTTAACCGTAAACTCTAAAGCGGAGCCAGTTGTTGTCGATGGCCAGAGATTTGTTCTTGGTGGCGGCGCCGGTCCAAAAACGAAACGAAAATAATAATGGCGCGAATTATAAATAGCTTCGAATCGGTGGATCGTTTTGTTACCGGCACCGTAGGACAACCAGGAGAGCGGGCTTTCTATATCCAAGCTCGCTTTTCGGGATCGCTCGTAACTGTTGCTATTGAAAAGACGCAAGCACAAGCGTTGGTTGAAAGATTGCAGATCTTGTTAAAAGAGATCCGTAAGAAGAAGGAAATAGAGATTCCGCAAAAGGAGATCTCCGTAAGAGATGATCAACCTTTAGAGCCACCTATTGCAGAAGATTTCCGCGCTGGCGTGATGGCGATAACGTGGTTAAATGCTGAAGCGAAAATAATGATTGAAGCGCAAGCTATTTCCGAAGAAATAATATTAGATGGCACAGATAGCGAAACCGACGAAAGCGATCCAAAATTGATTCCAGATGATGACTTGGCAGGGCCGGACTTGCTGCGAGTCAAATTATCCATTACACAAGTAAAGGAATTTATCGCAAGAACTACTGCAGTTATCGATGCCGGCAGGGCTCCTTGTACATTCTGTGGCATACCGATTGATCCGAACGGTCATCTATGTCCGAGAGCAAACGGTTACCGTCGTTAATGTTGGAATTAGATCCGTTGTCGATAGTTAAGAGTATTGCTACCGCGGAAATATCAATCTCCGGAAGGCTTGTGGATGCTTCTAATGCCTCTTTATTTGGAACGGTATTTTCTCAAACCGGAGAGCAGGAGATCCCAATAATTTACAAACCAATTGCAGGAGAGCGGCCATTGTGGGATTTTCCAGATGGTAATTTAGCTTCTCGTGAAGTCGCCGCCTATCAAATAAGTAAATATTTAGGTTTCAACATAGTGCCATTCACAACGCTACGAGATGGTCCCTACGGGATGGGCGCGGTGCAGCAGTGGATTGAAATCGACGAAGCATTCGATTTGATCTCATTTTCCCAAACTGATGATCCACGATTGCGCGAGATCGCGCTTTTTGATGCGGTAATAAATAATACCGATCGTAAGATTGGTCATTTACTTATGGATACTGGGCATAATTTGTTTGGAATTGACCATGGTGTTTCACTACATTCTGAGAACAAGTTGCGCACAGTTTTATGGCAATGGCGAGGGTTGCAACTAACTGAAATCGAAAAAGCGCAATTACAAAGATTCATTGCAGAACGCGAACCAATTACGGCTTCATTATTGAATCTAATTACAGCTTTGGAAGTAGATGCGCTTTTTGTAAGAGTTTCATCACTTATTAGCGCTGGTATTTTCCCCGAGCCTAATGGGGAATGGCCCGCTATTCCGTGGCCGCCGATTTAATAAATCTTGAAGTAGAGTACGGGAATGCGCTCTTGGCCAGACTTGTATCTTCCGCCGATAACCGCCCATTATCCGCAGCTCACTCTGTTCTCCACTTATTCAAAGAAACTTCTCCCAGTAAATCAAGAAGGTCCGATAGATATCTATGTTTGCGGCATCACGCCTTACGACTCAACTCACTGTGGTCATGCTGCAACATATATAACTTTTGATTTGATTCATCGTTATTTGAAATCAGCTGGAGCCACGGTAAATTTCATCGAAAACATCACGGATATTGATGATCCACTTTTAGAACGAGCCGCCCGAGATAATCAAGATTGGCATGAGTTAGCCGAAAGCCAGATTGATCTATTCCGATCCGATATGACTGCATTACATGTACTTCCACCAACTTCATATATCGGTGCTATTGAATCTATGAGCGAAGTCTTCAAGCAGATTTCGGTTTTTCAAAAAGCGAACTTAACTTACGAAATTGCTGGCGATCTATACCTTTCAATCGCAGAGTGCCCTGGCGCGTTAGAGAATTTGCCACTTTCTTTAGAAGAATCACTTCGTATTTTTAAAGAACGTGGCGGCGATCCAGATCGAGTCGGTAAAAAACATCCATTAGATACGCTGCTCTGGCTTAAAGGAAGAGCGAATGAACCTGCTTGGGAATCACCATTTGGGCCGGGTCGACCAGGATGGCATATCGAGTGTGCTGCGATAGCGATCAAGTATGCAAGCGGGAATGGGAAGTCAACTTTGACAATCCAAGGTGGTGGTTCAGATTTGATTTTCCCGCACCACTATATGAGCGGCGTACAGGGAAGAACTTTAGTGAATCGAGAATTTGCCGAAATTTATTCACATACCGGAATGATTGGTTTAGATGGCGAAAAGATGAGTAAGAGCAAAGGCAATTTAGTGTTTGTATCCAAATTGCTGGCAGATGGCGTCGATCCAGTTGTGATTCGGATTGGTTTAATGCAAGATCGTTATCGGAATGATCGAATGTGGAGTGGTGTTGGATTGGCAGAGGCAGAAAAGAAAGTAATGCGAATCCGTAGCGCTTTATCTCGCGAGGAAGTTGCCCCAACTGATCCGCTAATTGATGAGATAATTGCGGCGCTCTCGAATGATTTAGACACTCCTAAAGTTTTTGAAATAGTGGAGCGTTGGTGTTTTGATACTGAATCAGGTCAGAGTGGTGGATCTTCGGGGGAGATTGCGCGTGCCTTCGATGCGCTGCTTGGCCTAACTTTCTAAGCGCCATCTTCTTGTCGCCTTAGGAATCTTTCAAATTCGCGCGCAATTGCATCTCCGGAAGCTTCCGGCAAATCCGCAGCATCTTTGCTGTTTTCAAGTTGTTTAACATAATCACCGATTTCTGAATCTTCACTGGCCATCTCATCAACGCCTCGTTCCCATTCCTTCGCTAATTCTGGTAGATCGCCCTGCGGTATTGATATCTCAAGAAAATCTTCAAGTGCATTGATTAGTGCTAGCGAAGCTTTAGATGATGGTGGCTGCGAAAAATAATGAGGAACTGCCGCCCATAATGAAACTGCATCCAAGCCACGTTTGTTGCAAGCATCTTGCAAAATTCCAATGATTCCAGTCGGTCCCTCGTAACGAGAAATTTCTACCCCTAATCGTTTGGCAACCTCCGGATGCGCGCCACTACCACTTACTGAAATTGGGCGAGAATGGGGAACATCAGCCAGCAACGCTCCCATCGTAATAAATATTGAAACTTCATGATCATCTGCTAAATCCAGCAGTTCTTTAGCAAAGGTGGGCCATCGCATTGAAGGTTCCATACCTTTTACGATGATGAAATCGTGGCTAAGTTGCGGCGTACTAATTGCGTATATTTGGGTGTTGGGCCAAATAATTTCGCGCAATACATTTTCATCCACTTTAACTTGCGGTCGATTTACTTGGAAATCATAAAAATCTTCTGGTTCAAACTCACCGATTAAATGATGGTCCCATTCCGACAATAGATGCGAAATAGCCCCAGAAGCAGATTCGCCGGCGTCGTTCCATCCTTCAAATGCTGCGATCATCACCGGATTGCGGATTGGGAATCGGCTCTCAAAGAGGTACATACGCCGAGCCTACGATAACCTACGGCGAATGAGCGCTCTAAAACCAAGCAAAAATGCAGGAACGCTGCGCACTGCTCTTAAGAGCCGGGTTGTGATTGTCGATGGCGCAATGGGAACAATGTTACAAGCGGCAAATCCTACGATGGCTGATTTCCAGGATCACGAAGGCTGTAATGAAATTTTAAATGTGACTAGGCCCGAAATTGTTGCTGGAATCCATCGGGAATATTTCGAAGCTGGGGTCGATGCGGTTGAAACCAATACTTTCGGTGCCAACTGGGCCAACCTCGCAGAATATGGAATTGAAGATCGGATTTACGAATTAGCTTTTGCAGGCGCGCAAATAGCGCGAAAAGTTGCCGATGATTTTTCCACGACAGCTTCGCCGCGTTGGATTTTCGGATCGCTCGGACCAGGTACAAAATTGCCGACGCTTGGTCACACTACCTATCAAAAGCTGAAAGATGCTTACGCATTAGCATCTCAAGGATTGGTAGATGGCGGTTGCGATGCGCTGCTAATCGAAACCACTCAGGATTTGTTACAAGCTAAAGCGGCAGTCAATGGTGCGCGTTCGGTAATTGATAAAACGCCACGAGATGTGCTTTTGATTGCGCAAGTAACTGTCGAAACAACTGGGACCATGTTGCTCGGTTCGGAGATAAGCGCAGCGCTCAATGCGCTAGCGCCGTTAGACATAGATTTCATTGGATTGAATTGCGCAACTGGACCTGCTGAGATGAGCGAGCACCTACGAACGCTTAGTAAATCAGCGACTGTTGGAATATCTTGCATGCCAAATGCAGGCTTACCAATACTCGGTCCGGATGGCGCGCTCTATCCGTTATCGCCAACTGAATTGGCCACCGCACTGGAAACATTTGTAGAAGATTATGGGGTTTCGTTAATAGGCGGTTGTTGTGGCACCACCCCGGCGCACCTGGCAGCCGTTTCGAAATTGTTAAGCGGCCGTAAAATAACTACCCGAAACCCAGAGAATGAAGCTGGCGCTTCTTCGCTTTATCAATTCGTGCCATTTCGACAAGATTTAACTTATATGGCTATTGGGGAACGGACGAATGCGAATGGTTCACGGGCTTTTCGAGATGCCTTATTAGCCGAAGATTGGCAAGAGTGTATGGAAATTGCGCGCGATCAAATTCGAGATGGCGCGCATATGTTGGATCTATCGGTTGATTATGTTGGTCGTGATGGCGTTAAAGATATGAAAGAACTCGCCAGTCGATTAGCAACGAGTGCAACTTTACCGATTGTGTTGGATTCGACCGAGCCCGCTGTAATAAAAGCGGGCTTAGAACATCTCGGTGGTCGCTCCGTTATCAATTCGGTTAATTACGAGGATGGCGATGGCCCAGATTCAAGGTTTGCTCGGATTATGCCGATCGTCAAAGAACATGGCGCGAGTGTAATTGCGCTAACCATTGATGAAGAAGGTCAAGCTAGAAGTGCAGAATGGAAAGTACGAGTTGCACGCCGCCTAATTAACGATCTCAATGAAAAATGGGATCTTCCTACCTGTGACATCATGATCGATTGCTTAACTTTTCCGATCGCAACTGGTCAAGAAGAAACTCGCAAAGATGCAATTGAAACTATCAATGCGATTAGAACGTTAAAGAGCGAATTTCCAGATGTGCAAACAACTCTAGGAGTAAGCAATGTTTCCTTCGGGCTCAATCCAGCCTCTCGGATCGTACTCAATTCAGTATTTCTAGCGGAAGCCGTAAAAGCAGGTTTGGATTCAGCGATTGTGCATCCCTCCAAAATCACGCCAATTTCCCGGATTGATCCAGCGCATTTAGAAGTTGCACTAGATTTAGTTTACGACCGACGGAAATTTGATGGTGATAATTGCATCTACGATCCACTGCAGAAATTTTTAGAGCTATTCGAAGGTGTTGAAGTGACCAACAATCGACAAACTCGAGCAGCAGAATTGGCAGCTCTACCGCTTGGCCAACGGTTATCGCGCCGGATCATCGACGGTGAAAAGGTTGGTCTAGAGGAAGATTTAACAGAAGCGCTATCTGAAAAAATTCCGCCACTTTCCATAATTAATGATTACCTTCTTGAAGGAATGAAGACTGTTGGCGAACTTTTTGGTAAGGGTGAGATGCAACTCCCGTTCGTGCTCCAATCTGCTGAAGTGATGAAGAACGCTGTTGCGATTTTGGAACCATTTATGGAGAAAACCGATGATGCCGGGCGTGGCACCATGCTTCTCGCCACTGTGAAAGGCGATGTGCACGATATTGGAAAAAATTTAGTAGATATTATTTTAACTAATAATGGCTATACCGTAGTAAATATCGGAATCAAGCAGACGATAAACCAAATAATTGAGGCAGCGCAAATCAATAACGTAGATGTAATTGGCATGAGTGGCTTATTAGTTAAATCAACTGTCATTATGAAAGAGAATTTGTTGGAATTGGAGTCCCGTAAGCTTGCCCAGAAATGGCCAGTAATATTGGGCGGAGCTGCGCTCACTCGAACTTTTGTGGAACAAGACTTAGCACTTATTTTTCCAGGAACCGTTAGATATGCGCGCGATGCATTTGAAGGTTTGAAATTGATGGATACTATGATGCTGATTAAACGTGGCGATCCGGATGCAAAATTACCCGAACTTAAAGAACGAAGAACTCGTCCAACAAAAATATTACTCACCGGAGCTGATATTGATACTAATCGAAGCGATGTGGCGACCAACAATCCAATACCAACGCCACCATTTTGGGGGAGCAGGATAGTCAAAGGTATTGCACTCGCAGATTACGCTGACGCAATCGACGAACGTGCGCTTTTTGTTGGGCAGTGGGGGCTTAAGGGTGCGCGCGGTGAATACGATTTGATGGTTGAAAATGAAGGACGCCCACGGTTGCGCTCTTTGATGAATGAAGTACAGGCACAAGGTTGGTTAAACGCAGCGGTTGTTTATGGGTATTTTCCATGCGTTAGTGAAGGTAATGATTTAATTATTTTGAGCCACGAAGGAACTAATGCTGGTAAGGAGCGGGTGCGCTTTACCTTTCCAAGGCAGAGTCGGGATCGCAGACTCTGCCTAAGTGATTTCTTCAAGTCAAAAGATTCGGGTGAAATCGATGTGGTGGGTTTTCATGTTGTAACTATGGGTCATTCAGTAAGCCTTGCAACCGGAAAACTTTTTGCGGAAAATCGGTACCGCGAATATCTTGAACTGCACGGATTGTCAGTGCAATTAACCGAAGCACTTGCCGAACATTGGCATGGCAGAATTCGCGAAGAGTTAGGTTTTCGCGCAGAAGATGGCCAGACTCTCGCCGGAATCTTAGATCAAGAATATCGGGGATCGCGCTACAGTTTTGGTTATCCAGCCTGTCCAGATTTAGAACAACAAATACAATTATGTGAACTTCTAGAACCTGGCCGAATTGGCGTCGAACTATCCGAAGAATTTCAATTGCATCCGGAACAATCAACATCGGCGATTATTGTGCATCATCCAGAGGCAAAATATTTCAATGCCACTTGAAAAGTTGAGCACCTTCAAAGCGATTCTTTGGGATATGGATGGCACCCTAATTAATTCGGAACCACTTTGGGTAGAAGCCGAAGAAGAATTGATGGCAATATTCAATACGAGTTGGGATGAAGCTGATCAAATTGCGTGTTTAGGTGGGCCAATGGTTCGCGTTGCTATGTATATGGCTGATAAAACTAACCACCAAGAAACTCCAAGTTTTTTTGCAACTAATTTAGTAAAACGAATGGAAATGAAATTAGCCGCGGGAGTTGCATACGCCGATGGTGCAAAGGCGCTATTTGATAGTTGTTTTAAAGCGAATATCCCAATGGCCTTGGTCACTGCAAGCTCTCGCTCGCTTGTAAATGCCGCAATGACTTCGATTGGTTACGAGCGTTTTGCAACCACCATTTCTTGCGATGATGTTTCAGAAAGCAAACCTTCGCCAGAGGGTTATTGCAAAGCGGCTGATCTATTAGGAATTGATATTCGAGAGTGTTTAATTCTAGAGGATTCCTATGTTGGGGTGACAGCTGCGATAGCCAGCGGTGCAGCGGTAATCGGAATTTCTCATTTAGGGGAGTTACCTAATAGTCCGCGTTTGCAGGTTCTGCCATCCTTAAGAGATATCAATCTAGAAAAACTTCAAGATATTTATGGAAGATTAGTTTTTGTTTAACAGTAAAGATATGGTGTCGCTATGAACTTCAATCCATCCGGCCCGTTTCGGATTGGCGATCGCGTGCAATTAACCGACGAAAAAGGAAAGTTGTACTCAATCAATTTGGCGATAGGCGGACAATTTCATACCCATAAAGGTTGGCTGGAGCACGAGGCTTTAATTGGAGCCCCGGAAGGTTCCATATTCACCACTAACGCCGGCACAAAATATCAAGCTTTCCGACCATTACTAACTGATTTCGTACTTTCAATGCCGAGAGGCGCCACTATTGTTTATCCGAAAGATGCCGCGTTGATTCTCGGATATGCCGATATCTTCCCAGGCGCAAAAGTATTAGAAGCTGGGGCCGGCAGCGGTGCGCTAAGCATTTCGCTATTGCGCGCGGTAGGTGCCAATGGGTCGCTGCACTCATTTGAAAAGCGCGAAGATTTTGCAGCCATTGCCGAAAAGAATGTTATTTCTTATTTTGGCGAGAAACCTAAACAATGGCAACTGACGATTGGCGCAGTACAAGATTTAGTAGATTGTTCAGATTTCGATCGAGTGATTCTCGACATGTTAGCGCCATGGGAATGTGTAGAAATGGCTTATAACGTAATGAAACCGGGTGGGGTATTTGCCGCCTATGTTGCAACCACCACCCAATTATCAAAATTAGCCGAAGCGCTAAAAGCTGATGAACGTTTTACTGAACCCGAAAGTTTTGAAGGGTTAATTCGTGGTTGGCATCACGAAGGACTTGCGGTTCGCCCACAACACAAGATGAATGCTCACACAGGTTTTATTATTTTTGCACGTAAAGTTGCCGAAGGCACGACCGCGCTAAAACGGCGCCGTCGCCCCTCTAAAGGTGCATACGGCGCCGTTGACGACGAGTAATTTTTAACTAATCCCGATTACATCGACCACGAAGATTAAGGTTTCGTTCGGTCCGATCGGGCCACCACCTGCAGCGCCATAACCCTTATCCGGCGGTAGAACTAATAGTCGTCGGCCACCGATTTTCATCCCTGGCATTCCTTCTTGCCATCCAGTTATAACTCCACTTAATGGGAAGGTGGCTGGATCACCGCTCCAAGAAGATTCAACAACCTTGCCGGTTGACCAAGCCATTAAAACGTAATGAACTGTCAAAGTAGACGTTGCTAAAACCAGACCACCGGTGCCTACAATCAAATCTTTAGTTTGCATAGCGCTAGGTGCGGCTCCAGTTGGAGGCGTGATAATTGGTTCCGCGCCAGCGGCGCCCGTAACTACTGGAAGCCCTGCTGCGGCAGTGCCATTACTCTGATTTTCACTCATGGTTTCAACTCCTCCGTCGGTGCTACATGCGGCCAATGAAATAGAAATAATTAAAGCTAATGGTAAAGCTAATAACTTCTGCATTTTAAACCTATCTTTCTGCGGTTGGTTCCGGGGCAGAGCGTAAAGCAAATCCTAGCAAGGTCGGTAGCCTTACCTCATGCCCATCGAGAAAGCAGAGCGTTTAATAAACCTCACAATGGCGCTATTGGCTGCCCAACGTTACATAAAGAAGAGTCAGATATTCGCAATCGTGGCTGGATATAGTGGAAACGCAGAAGCCATGGAGCGAATGTTCGAACGCGATAAGGATGATTTACGAAATCTGGGTATTGTCATAGAGGTGGGGGGATTAGATCCACTTTTCGATGATGAACCGGGTTATCGGATTAAGCAAAGTGAATACGCCCTTGCGCTAGAGAATTTAACTGCCGAAGAGCTTTCACTACTAGCAGTCGCGGCAAAGACTTGGCAAGACGCTACTTTTTCCAATTCGGCGCAGAGCGCACTTAGAAAACTTCGCTCTCTTGGAATCGAAAACGACGCAACCAATTACGTTGATGCGCCATTTCATATAAAAATCAGCAATTCCAATTTTGCACTGCTATGGAACGCCACCATTGCGGCACAGATCCTAGTATTTGAATATCCAGACCAAACAAATCGATTAGCAGAGCGCGAAATTCAACCATATGGGATTGCGGCTTGGCGGGGCCAGTGGTATTTAGTTGGACGAGATGTCGCAAAGGACGCGATACGTGTTTTTAAAGTGGCGCGGATCGCTCTCGGATGCAAAGTCCGTGGCAAAGTTGGCGCTTTTCAGCTCCCGATAGATTTCGATATTTCACACCATTTAGTAATGCTCCAAGACCGAGCGCAAACCCCGGTAATTCTGCAAGTCCGTAAAGATAGATGCCACGGGTTGCGCCAGAAATCCAAAATAATCAGAAATGATGCTGAATGGGATGAGCTCGAATTTATCGAAAATAATCGTCCGGAAACCATACAAGAAATACTTTGGTACAGCCCAGATGTAATTGTGATTTCACCTAAAGATTTGAAAATGGCCGTTGTCACCTCGTTACAAGAAATGGCCAAGAATGGATAAGCCACTTGCTCGCACCGCTAGATTGTTAGATTTAATACCATTCATTCTTTCGCACCAAGGCATTACCATCGTCGATTTAGCTAAGGAATTTGGTGTTACTGAAAAAGAAATATTGGCAGATTTGAACCTTATTTTCATGTGTGGTTTGCCACAATACACTGCATTGGAATTAATCGACTTATCTTTTGAACATGGATTTGTAACAGTACGAGAACCACAAAATCTAGATAAACCAAGAAAACTTAGTAGCGAAGAGTTATCGATTCTAATAATGGGTTTAGATGTTGTGCAAACTCAGATAATTGATCCAGTTAAGCAACAAATTGCTAAAAATCTCCAAACTAGGTTGAAGTTACTAATAGAGAGCGCTGCTGCAAACTCCATTCTTTATGCCGATGACCGACACCTTCCGCATATAGATTGCATAAATAGAGCGATGCAAAGCCGCACTGCCTTGAATATTTCATATTTAAATACCTCAAAAGATGAAATTACAAAGCGAAAAGTTTTGCCGATAGAGGTTTTCCAACAAGGGGATGAGTTTCTACTTTTAACTTGGTGTTTTCTTTCTAAGGCAAATCGAACTTTTGCAATCGCGCGGATTTTAAGTTGCGACCAGGCTTCGGATGCTCTAGCCGACGTTAATTCTGATACTGATCCGATGCTATTAACGCCGGAGAGAAGAGTTACGATTAAATTTCAATACGACCGATCAGCTTTATCGTTTATTGAAAATGTCCAAGATCGCGTAATCGAAATCGATCAGACGGAAATGATTGCATCAGTTGAAGTTTGGGATAGTGAATGGATATTGCGGAATGTGCTTGCAAATGCCGGCCATATTAAAATCCTGGCGCCCGTGCAATTTGCCCATGAAGTGGCCGCCCGAGCCAAAATCGCGCTCTCCAATTATTGAGGTCAAAAACATCAATTTTTGGGTTCACATTCCGAAATGTCGGATTTTGGGGTAGCGTAGGCGCAACAGTCGAGGGGATTAAGCTCTTCGCATAGTTATAAGTAAAGGGTGGGCAATGTTTCTTCGCGAACCATCACACATTTTGATTCTGCTTTTAGTTGTAATCGTACTTTTTGGAGCCAAGCGTTTACCGGATTCAGCCCGCTCGTTGGGTCGATCGCTCCGGATCTTTAAGAGCGAAGTTAAAGAGTTGAATAAGGATGAAGATAAAAAAGGCGACACTCCAACAGCTGAGAAGTAGGCCTACGCTAAGAACGACCGATTTAGGTAACGGAGCATATTAGCAATGGCGTCATCTGCTGACGGCCGAATGCCGTTGTTAGAGCATTTAAGAGAGTTCAGAAAACGAATAGTACGAGCTACTTTTTTCATTTTGGTCTTTTCAATTCTCGGTTGGATTCTCTATAACCCAATTATTACAACTCTTGCCGAACCAGTATGTGATCTAAGAAAAGCGCAGTTATCCGGCGCAACCCAGTGCGGATCTTTATATATAAATGGCGTTTTAGGGCCACTAAATTTACAGATCAAGGTAGCGCTCTTAACCGGAGTTATATTGGCGGCACCATTTTGGATATATCAGCTTTGGGCTTTCGTAGCGCCAGGCTTACATAAAAAAGAACGACGCTACTCAATTTTGTTTATTGTTTGCGCTACGCCATTTTTTGCCGGCGGTGCGATACTTGGTTATCTAGTATTACCAATGGCGATCAAGGTACTTTTTGGGTTCACCCCAAATGCGCTATCAAACTTGGTGAAGTTTGACGATTATTTGGACTTTGTGATGCGCGTGATTTTGCTCTTTGGAATTGCATTCGAACTTCCAGTGTTCTTAGTTTCGCTAAGTTTGGCTGGGGTGCTATCTGGGAAAGGTATTTTAAAACCATGGCGATTAGCCGTTTTTGGGATCTGCCTTTTTACCGCAGCATTCACCCCTACTGGAGATCCAATAACTATGGGCTTACTAGCGCTGCCGCTTATAGTTTTCTATTTTGGAAGTGGCGGCATCGCGCTCTTAATTGATAAAAAGCGACGACAACGCAAGCCATACATCGCCGATGATGCCGCATCCTTATTAGATGAAGAACCAACTCCGCTAGCTGATTTAGAATTTACAGAACCCGCAATACCCGTTACCAAAGTCAGGAAGTCTGTTGCGAAGAAGAAATCGGTTGCGAAAAAGAGTAAGAAATGAAACGAACGCTCCTAGTTATCAACCCCGCATCAGGCGGAGGCAAAGGGAAAAAAATAGGAGCAGCTACAGCAGAACTGCTGCATAAACGTAACCTGAAATTTCATCAGATTCTCGAGAATTCTGCAGCTTCAACTAATCACTCACTAAATACAGAACTTAGTAAAGGTGATATCGAACGAATAGTTTTAGTTGGTGGTGACGGCTCGGTGCACTTAATAATCCAAAAATTAGCGCTAACCGAAATTCAATTGATCGTTATTCCGGCGGGAACTGGAAATGATTTTGTGCGCGCTCAAAATTTGCCTTTAAATAACCCTGCCGAAATTTTGAATCACTCCTTCTCCAAGCCAGCGGAAGCAATCGATCTAGGATTTGCAGGTGGTGAATATTTCGCTGATATCTTAAGTACGGGCTTTGATTCCGTAGTTAATGAACGGGCTAACCGGATTAAATTCATCCGTGGTCCAATGAAATATAATGTTGCAATTGCACTCGAATTACCGATATTTAAACCCAAGATTTATAGATTCACAGTTGACGGAGAACCGTTCGAATCAAAAGCCATGTTAATTGCGGTCGCGAATGGCAGCTCTTACGGTGGCGGCATGCAAGTTTGTCCGAGCGCCTCAATAACCGATGGTCTTTTTGATGTGATGATCCTGGCGCCGGTTTCTAAAATCGAATTCCTCAAAGTCTTTCCTAAGGTATTCTCTGGAAAACATATAACTCATCCCGCCGTCACAATTCGGCGTTGCCGTGAGATCACAATCGAAGCGGATGCTATTGCGTATGGCGACGGTGAACGCGTGGGACCGCTACCCATAACCGCGAAAGTTGTACCAAAAGCTTTACTTACATGGCATCGAAACCCTTAATGGAAACGCCGTCCGAGCGTTTTATCGCTGCAAAAAATCGCCAAAAGTTTCTAGCCACCCAATTGTTTGAATCTGGCTATAGCTTTCCGTTTGATGAATTTCAAATAACCGCCTGTCACGCAATTGAATCTGGCAAAGGTGTTTTGGTGGCAGCGCCAACTGGGGCTGGAAAAACTATAGTCGGTGAATTCGCCGCACATTTAGCAATTAAGCACGGATCGAAATGTTTTTACACCACGCCAATCAAGGCTTTATCAAATCAAAAATTTCAAGAATTAGTTGCGGTTTACGGCGAAGAAAGCGTTGGGTTACTTACTGGTGATTCATCAATAAATGGAGAAGCTGCCATAGTTGTGATGACAACTGAAGTATTGCGGAACATGATTTACGCCCAATCTCAGACTTTGGAAACTTTAGGTTTTGTCGTTATGGATGAGGTTCATTATCTCGCGGATAAGTTTCGCGGCGCAGTCTGGGAAGAAATTCTGATTCACCTGCCGGAGCGAATTCAGGTAATTTCGCTCTCTGCAACAGTTTCCAACGCGGAAGAGTTCGGGGAATGGTTGAACACGATCCGGGGCGAGACCGCCGTGGTAGTCAGTGAAATCCGTCCAGTCCCGCTTTATCAACATGTATTAATGGGTAACAGGCTATTGGACCTCTTCGTTGACGACGGTCGAGTAAACCCAGAGATTTTACAGATAGAAAAAGACTCACAACGCAATGTCCGCACGTCAAGTCAACGGAATTGGAACAGTTCAGGTTACAAATCGCATCGTCAAAAACAAATTACTAAGCCTGAGATAATCGAGAAATTGGAAAGTCAAGGTTATTTACCAGCGATATTTTTTGTTTTCTCACGGGTTGGATGCGATGCTGCCGTTAGATCTTGCATCCAAGCAAATCTTAGAATGACAAATAGCGCAGAGCGAGCTGAAATCCAGGAAGTAATTGCACAAAAAACGGCAGAACTACCTCAGGAGGACTACGCAATTCTAGATTTTTATCAATGGTGCGATTCGCTAGAACGCGGAATTGCTGCGCATCATGCTGGGTTATTACCAATGTTTAAAGAAACTATCGAGGAGCTTTTTCAAAGAGGCTTGATTAGATGTGTCTTTGCAACTGAAACTTTAGCTTTGGGAATAAATATGCCGGCTCGAACTGTAATTTTAGAAAAGCTAACTAAATGGAATGGTGAAACGCACGCAGCTATTACCCCGGGGGAGTACACCCAATTAACTGGCAGGGCTGGTCGACGCGGTATCGATATTGAGGGAAATGCAATCGTACTTTGGAATGAAACCGTGGATTCTGGAACGGCGGCCGGGTTGGCCAGCACGAGAACATATCCGCTTCGCTCTTCATTTGCGCCAACTTACAATATGAGCGCAAATTTGATTTCGCGGTTCAACCACGAACTTGCACGGAGTTCGTTAGCTGCTTCATTCGCGCAATTTCAAGCAGATCGAGCGGTAGTTGGGTTAACAAAACAAATCGGTAAAAGTGATAAATTGATAACGCAATACCGCAACGAATCCGTATGTGATTTAGGCGATTTCGCTCAATATATGTCGTATCGAGCAGAGATTAAAGCGATTGAACGCGAAGTAGTTACCCAGGGACGTAATTACCGTGGCAATCGTAAAGAATTTCTTAAAAAAAGCGAAGACGAAATTACGGCGTTACGCAAAAAAATGAAATCTGATCCATGTAACCAATGTCCGGAACGAGAAGCACATGCGCGGATAGCGGAGAAAGGTGAAAGACTCGTTCGCGAAAATGCGGGTTTAATCAAGCGCATAGAATCACGCACTAACGTTATTCCGAAAACTTTCGATCGGATAATTTCAGTTCTAACTGAACTTAAATATATTGAGAACGATGCGCTCACCGCATCCGGCGAGATTTTGACAAAAATTTATGCAGAGACAGATCTCTTGATAGCAGAATCGTTACGCAAGGGAATATTAGATAATCTGCCAGCGCCTGAATTAATTGCCTTATTATCAACCTGTGTTTTCGAGAATAGAAACGACAAGAGTAGCTCACCAAGAATTCCTAAATCGCTCAACGAGCCGTTGGAGAAATTGGTAAAAACTTGGGGTGAATTAACTATTTTGGAAAGTAATTTTAGTTTAGCCACGCAGCGCGAACCGGACTTGGATTTCATCTGGCAGAGTTATCGATGGGCTAGTGGCCATTCACTTAGTTCAATTCTACGCGATAGTGAAATAACAGTCGGCGATTTTGTTCGAGTAATCAGACAATTAATTGACTTGCTTGGCCAATTATTGAACGCACGTCCGGAGATGCGCACCGTAATTAAAGATGCGTTAAAACGAATTGACCGAGGGATTATTGCTTATTCGGCGGTTACCGCATGACCTTAATGTTGATTGATAGCGCCTCGCTCTGGTATCGCGCTTATTATGGAATGCCCGACACACTATTAGCGCCAGATGGCGCTCCCGTGAACGCAATTAAAGGATTCTTAGATATGTCGGCGAGGTTAATCCAAAAATATCAACCTAACCGCTTGATTGCTTGCTTAGATGGTGATTGGCGGCCAACTTGGCGAGTTGATTTATTCCCAGAATATAAAGCAAACCGCTTAACCGAGGCTGGCGAAGAAGAGGAGCCAGATTTGTTAACGCCGCAAATTCCAATCCTCTTGGACTTGTTGGATTTATTTGGAATTGCAGTTATTGGAGCCGACAACTACGAAGCCGATGATGTAATTGCAACTATTGCGGCCAATGAAATTGGGCCCACCAGAATTGTTACTGGTGATCGCGATCTATTTCAATTAGTTGATAGCGCTAAAGATATAAAAATTGTTTATCTTGCTAAAGGTATTTCGGCTCATGATTTAGTTGATCGCGCTTGGATTGAAAATAAATATCAAATCCCAGGTGACCGATATGCGCTCTTTGCAATGATCCGAGGTGATGCCTCTGATGGGCTACCTGGAGTCCGTGGCATCGGCGAGAAAGGTGCGGCGATAATTGCTAATAATTTTCAATCGCTCTCAGAAGCGCTAGCAGCGGCGCATGCAGGTGATCATCGTTTAAAGCCGTTATTGCAGCGGAAACTAATCGAAGGGGCTGATTACATTAAGATCGCACCTAAATTAGTTAATTGTGCGCTCGATGCTCCGATTCCAGAGTTATCGCACAAAATGCCTTCTCGTCCTAAGAATTTAGAGGCGATTGAAGATTTTCGAATTCGTTATGGCTTAGGTTCAAGTATCGATCGAATGATGGCGGCGCTCGGTTGGTAAAAATAATTAAAACCTTACTTGCCGGAGTACTACTTTCGGCAAGCTTTCCACCTATTAATCTCTGGTTCTTAGCTCCAATATCACTAGCAATTTTTTACAGTCAACTCGTTAATTCGCAGCTAAAGCGGCGGTTACAAACTTCATTAATTTATGCCTTTTTCTTTTTCGCGCCGCTATTGCATTGGAGTTCCATCTTTGTTGGTGCGCTGCCTTGGCTAATCTTGGCGCTCGGAGAATCGCTCTTCTTTTTGCTCTTTGCCACCGTGAATTGGCAAAAACGCTCTGCAGATTATGTAAAGTTTGCCTCGCTCTGGGCGCTAGTCGAGTTAGCCCGGGAAAAATTTCCGTTTGGGGGATTTGGTTGGGGCCGAGTTGGCTTTTCTCAGATTCAATCACCGCTTAGTTTTTACCTACCAATAATAGGCGTAACCGGTTTATCTTTCTTGACTCTGATTTTTACTTTACATTTTGCTGATAAAAAATTCCGGAGACAAACCTTTATTACTCTAGTGGTGACAGTAGCACTTGGATATAGCTACGAAAAAATAATTGATAATCAGATTTCGCAAGATGCTAAAACCAACACGCTCCGAGTAACTTTGATTCAAGGGGGAGTGCCACAAGCTAACCTAAACTTCAATAGCGTTCCGATGGCGGTTTTCAATAAACATTTTGAAACCACTTCAAAATATTTGGAAAGTAAAGATTTCGCAACAAGACCAGCAGATTTAATAATTTGGCCAGAAAATGCCAGCGATTTAGATCCGATCCGAACCAAAGCCATTGCGGATAAGATTGCCAATCTCAAGGAAAAAGGCGGCGTTGATCTTTTGATAGGGGGAGTTTTAGATGGTAAAAATGGACCTGAAAATGCCGCAATTCATTACCAGAGTAGTGGTGAAACCGTGAAATATGTGAAACGTGATTTAGCACCGTTTGGTGAATATATTCCGTTAAGAACTCTCGCTGAAAAAATTTCACCATTAGCGAGAAATGTCGTCGATTTCCAACCTGGCAAAGTACGCCAACTTTTTAAAGTGAAAACTGGGGAATTTATACCGTTAATTTGTTTCGAGTTATTAGACGATCAAGTCTTTACCGAAAGTGCGTCTGAGAGTAATTTCTTAGTTTCCATGACTAATAATGCGACTTTCGGAAAAAGTCCAGAAGCGGCACAGCAATTTCTAATCGCTCGTGTGAGAGCATACGAAATGCGTAAGGTGGCTGCTGTGGTATCCACTACTGGCTATACCGGTTTTATTAATAGTAAAGGGGGAGCAACGTTGCAAGCAGACCAATTCAAATCTATCGCACTCTCCAAAGAAATTACTTTACATAATTTCCGGACCCCAATTAGCAAACATCGTAGCGCCCCAGAATTTGCAGTGATCGTGATATTTGCAATAACTTTTATACGGAGAAAAAATGAATAAGTTAACAAAAGTTTTGATAGTTTCTCCAACATATAATGAAATTGAATCCATCCATAGTTTGATAACTAGAATTGGCACCATACGCGAAGCGTTAGCAAATCGTTACGATTTATCATTGCTAGTAGTAGATGACAATTCGCCAGATGGCACATCTAAAGCAGTAAAAGAAAGAAATCTAAACTGGATTTATGTATTGGATCGTCCTGGAAAAGGTGGTCTTGGACCAGCATATATTGCTGGCTTTGCTTGGGGCTTAGCTAAAGATTTTGATTATCTCTGTGAAATTGATGCGGATTTGAGCCATCAGCCCGAGGAATTAGTAAATCTTTTAGATGCGCTGGCTGGCCATGATTTAGCAATTGGAACCCGTTGGATGCCTGGTGGATCGGTAGTAAATTGGCCAGTTTCGCGCCAGTTAATCTCAAAAGTCGGTACCGGTTATGCCCGAATAGTTTTGAAATTGGAATTAAAAGATATCACTAGCGGTTATCGCGCATTTCATCGCGAAGTTTTAGAGAAAATAGATTTAGAAAGTATTAACTCGCAAGGTTATTGTTTTCAAATTGAAGTTGCGTTACGCAGTTCCATCAATGGGTTTTCTATCGCACAGATCCCGATAACTTTCATTGAACGGGCAGGTGGAGTTTCTAAAATGAGCAAGAAAATCGTTGTAGAAGCGCTCTGGAATGTCACTAAGTGGGGATTTGGAAGCTATAAATATCGCCGATAAGTTACATTATGTAAAGTAAGACGAGCGTAAATCAGTTGATTGCGAGAGCCGAAATTGGCTCGCAGGAACAAACCAGATTCCTATCCCCATACGCGCCATCGATCCGGCCGGTTGTCGGCCAATATTTACCAGCGCGAGTTAAACCAACTTCAACACCCATTGGGAAAGCTGCAACTTCCCGCGAATATGGCCGGTTCCAATCACTTTGCAACAAATCGCTCATCGTATGCGGTGCATGTCGGAGCGCCGACTCCTCGATCTTAATTTTGCCGCTAGCAATATCGGCGATCTCTAACCGAATTGCTAACATCGCTGCGACGAAACGATCTAATTCTCTAATATCTTCACTCTCGGTTGGTTCAATCATTAGCGTGCCGGGCACCGGGAAACTCATAGTCGGTGCATGGAATCCATAATCCATTAGCCGCTTGGCAATGTCATCAACGCTAACTCCGGTTACTTTAGTTATTTCTCGCAAATCAATAATGCATTCATGTGCGATCAAGTTATTCTTGCCCGTGTAAAGAATGGGATAAGAATCCCGCAATTTCAAGGCGATGTAATTTGCCGAAAGAATTGCAACTTCAGTTGCGGTAGTTAAACCAAGACCGCCCATCATCCGAATATATGCCCATGAGATTGGCAAAATACCAGCCGAGCCGAATGGCGCTGCCGATATTGGACCTGGACCAGTTACAGGACCTGCCGTTACATCTAAAGGATGATTTGGTAAAAATGGCGCTAGATGCGATCGGGCGATAACCGGACCAACGCCTGGTCCCCCGCCGCCATGTGGAATGCAAAATGTTTTATGTAAATTCAAATGCGAAACGTCAGCACCGAATTTTCCAGGTTGGGCTAATCCAACTAGCGCATTTAAATTTGCACCATCTACATAAACTTGACCGCCGGCGTTATGAATCATTTCGCAAATTTCGCCAATAGCTTCTTCAAATACGCCATGTGTAGATGGATATGTGACCATCAAAGCTGCCAATTGACCGCGATATTCGGCAATTTTTTCTTGCAAATCCGCAACGCTGACATTGCCAGCTTCATCGCATTCAATTACTACAACGCGCATGCCCGCCATCACGGCGCTAGCTGCGTTAGTACCATGTGCGCTAGATGGGATTAAACAGATATCACGCCCGCTCTCCCCCTTGCTATCCAAGTAATTCCGAATTGCAAGCAATCCGGCAAATTCGCCCTGCGATCCAGCATTGGGTTGCAATGAAACCGCGTCGTATCCGGTAATTGTGATCAGCCAAGCCGAAAGTTGCGCAATTAATTCACGGGTGCCAGCGCTCTGCGAAACTGGGGCAAATGGATGCAACGATGAAAATTCCGGCCAAGTAACTGATTCCATTTCGGTGGTGCCATTTAATTTCATAGTACAAGAACCAAGCGGAATCATGGTTCGATCTAGCGCTAAATCTCGATCTGACAGCATCCGCAAATAGCGCAACATCGCTGTTTCCGAATGATAGGTATTAAAAATTGGATGTTGCAGATACTTTGTTTGACGAGAAAGCTCTTTCGATACTGCGTTCTCACTTAGCTTCAAATCCCATTTAATTCCAAGAAATGCAAATAAGTCAATTAAAACGCTATCGGTAGTTGTTTCATCAAAACTGACTCCGACTAGATTATCAAGATAGCGAAGATTATAACCAGCCGTGCTCGCTTTTTCACGCAAACTTTCTAAATTTTCAATTTCAAAAGTGACGGTATCAAAAACTTCATTTGTTAAAACTACGATCCCATGTGCACGCAACTTCAACGCAAAAGTTAAGGCATATGAATTAACTCGTTTTGCAATCGCGCGCAAACCTTCGGGACCATGCCACGCAGCGTAAAACGCTGACATCACTGCTAATAAAACCTGCGCAGTACAGATATTGCTAGTTGCTTTATCCCGGCGGATATGTTGTTCTCTAGTTTGTAACGCAAGTCGAAGCGCTGGATTCCCATGCGCATCAATACTCTCTCCGATTAATCGACCGGGCATAGCGCGCTCTAGCCCCGTACGAACCGCCATGAAGCCAGCATGTGGTCCACCAAATCCCATTGGTACACCAAAACGTTGCGCAGTACCAATCGCAACATCAGCGCCCCACTCCCCGGGTGATTTAATTAAAGTTAGCGCCAGCAAATCAACAGCGGTTATTGCAATACCGTTGCGTTGATGAACCCAATTAATTATTTCAGAAGGCGACGAGATCTCACCATATGTATTTGGGTATTGCATGATCGCGCCAAATACATTTTCGGGCAAATTTTTGACCGTACTCAGATCCAAGATCTCAGTATTAATTTTCAACGGTTTTGCACGCGTGATGATCACGGCAATTGTTTGCGGATGTAAATTTTTATCAATCAGAAAAATTGCATCTGCGGCTCCTTTCCAAACCCGATTCGCTAAGGTCATAGCTTCAGCCGCCGCTGTGCCCTCATCTAGCATTGATGCATTCGAAATTGGTAAGCCAGTTAAATCCGAAACCATGGTTTGGAAAGCAAAAAGCGCTTCTAATCGTCCCTGACTAATCTCAGGTTGATAAGGCGTGTACGCGGTGTACCAAGCTGGATTTTCTAGTACGTTCCGCAAAACCACTGGTGGCGTGATCGTTCCGTAATACCCAGTACCTATCAAGGAGGTTGCGATTTTGTTCTTATCTGCAAAATTCTTAAGTTCAGCAATCGCTTCAACTTCGCTTATCGCATTTGGCAGAAGATCACTTAGCGCGCTCTTCATGGCGATGCTTTCGGGTAAAACTTTTGCAATAAAGTCAGCAAGGTTTGAAAAACCTAACTCCATCAACATCGTTTTTACTTGCGCGCTAGAAGGACCGATATGGCGATCTTTAAATTCACTGCGAACGCTGCTCACACTCTGCCCTGCGCCTTCCGATTTGTCCTATCTAAATAAAGATAAGAGGTAAGGAAGGAAAACTATCGGAAATTAAGCGCCACGGCTTTTCCTACGGGCTGCGAGTTCATCACTTTCACTCCCCGCAACAATCAACCCACTATCGAGATTCTCTCCTTGTAGCACCGAGAGCGAACCTTCGACCTCGCTCCAAACTTTGCCAATCGCAATTCCAAAAACACCTTGCCCGCCTTGTAAGAGGTCAATAATTTCATCGGAACTTGCGCATTCATAGATCGATGCGCCATCGCTCATAAGAGTAATCCGAGCTAGATCTTCAATTCCGCGCGCCCGTAGATGGTTCACCGCAGTACGGATATTTTGGAGCGATACCCCGGTATCTAATAACCGTTTCACAATTTTCAATACCAAAATATCCTGAAAACCATATAGGCGTTGGGTTCCAGATCCCGCGGCGCTTCTAACAGTCGGTTCGACCAGCCCAGTACGTGCCCAATAATCTAATTGGCGATATGAGATGCCAGCGGCCGTACAGGCGGTAGCGCCACGGTAACCAATATTTTTATGGTCAGACATATGACGCCTCATCTATAGGCGGGGGAAGGATTCCTACCTACTAGGAAAAGGTAGAGCCTTACTATCCTGGAATCAATCACCGACACGGTCCAACCCTCAAGTAGAGGTTTAGCCTAAAAAGTCCTCTGGGTTTATCTGGTCTAAAAATTCTTTGAATTTTTCAACTGCATCTTCGGCTTGGTCCGGGATTTCAATTCCGGCCTCGTTTAATAACTCTTCACTCGCCAGAATCGGAGCTCCGGTACGGAGCGCAATCGCAATCGCATCACTTGGTCGGGCCGAAACTTTCACTCCCCCTGCCAAATTTATTGCAGCGTAGAAAATTCCATCTTTGATATCGGTGAGATGGATTGAATCGATATCGGTGCCAATTGCGGTGAGTAAATCCTTAATCAGATCATGAGTAAGCGGGCGGGGTGGCTCAACACCTTGTTGTGCGAAAGCAATTGCAGTCGCTTCGACGGCGCCTACCCAAATTGGCAAATACCTAACGCCGCCGATCTCCTTTAAGAGCACTATCGGTTGATTGGAAGGCATCTCAACTCGGACACCAATTACATCGATTGCGTGAAAATCCATTGTGGGTTTTTAGTAGAAACGCTATTTACTGCGATGTAAGCCGGCGCGGACCAACGCCGCATGTAACCGAACCGAGAGTGAGGCTAATTCACGTTGTACCTCTTCGGCGCGAGCTTTAGATTCAGTATTTTTCTGACGTAATAACGGGGTAATAACTTGTTCTACTAAACCAACTTCTCGGTCGGCCGCAGTTTTAAAGGCTCGTAAGTGACGACTTTCAATCCCAAACCCAGCCATCTCTGCCACAACTTTTGCAACCACAAGCGCATCCGCATCATAGAAACGCCCTTTCATCGCTACCAATCCATAAGATTCCAATTCGATTAGTTGAGCTTCGGTTACGCCACTAGATGAAATTAATTCATCTCGCGAAAGCTTTAAATCCCCTTGTTCTACGAAAGCACTTGGCGCTAATCCACCGTCGATGGTTGCTAGCCGAGGGGCAGCTGGAGCCCCAGAAGTTGTTGCTGGTTGTAATCCGCGATCGATTGCATCTAAATTATCTTTAATAACTTTTAAAGGGAGATACTGGTCTCGTTGTGCGAATAGAACATAGCGCAAGCGATCTAAATCGACGGATGTAAATTTACGATAACCCGACGGTGTTCGTTGCGGTTCAATCAAACCTTCTGCTTCCAGAAATCTGATTTTAGAAATTGTTACATCAGGAAAATCACTTCGCAACTTCCCAAGAACTTCGCCAATGCTTAAATACGCTCTAGCCGGTACGCCCATTTCTTACTCCCCTATTTTTTCTATAGTTTCGCGAAAAGATTTTTATCGTTGATGAAGAAAACTAATTTGTACTTACCGATATGCAATTCACTTCCGTTTGATAGTACTTTCTCGTTTGTAACGACGCCATCAACATATGTGCCATTTAAACTGCCAACATCTTTTACTAAATAATTGCTACCTACAGAGTGCTCAACAACCGCATGCGATCGAGAAACCGTTACATCATCTAAAAATATATCGGCCTCTGGGGAACGACCTATCCGGGTACTTCCAATATTTAAAAGGAATCGCGAACCGCGTGCTGGGCCAGAAACTACTAATAGCATCGCTGAACCAGGTGGTAATTTAGCTAGGACTGAACGTTCTTCTTCCGACAACGAATCCATAATCGCGGAGACATGTGGCGAAAGTGCTTTTAAAGATGAGAGATTTATTGTTGAAGTTAAATCGTGTTTTGGATCTTCGGCAGTAACGCTCACTTGACCCTCCGATCACATACAAAATCGTTATCTCAAGAACCGAGATTCCTCAGCCTGTTGTTGAGGCTGACACTATTGAGAGTGAGCGACTAGGTCAAGCCGTAAGTTCTTGGTACTGCTGGGCTGAAAGTAACTTTTCTATAACGGAAATGTCGGCTACCTCAATCTCAGCAATCCAACCTTGGCCATAACAGTCGCTATTGATTAATTCGGGATTTCCATTAAGTAAATCGTTGACAATTGCAATTTTGCCCGTAACTGGAGCATAAATTTCCGAGACACTTTTTGTAGATTCAACCTCACCACAAATTTTGTCGGCGATAACTTCCTCGCCTGACTTTGGCATTTGTATGTAAACAATGTCACCAAGGGCGCTCTGCGCGAAATCGGTAATACCCATTCGGAAGATCCCGGCGCTATCGGTTGCAGCGACCCATTCGTGTTCTTTTGTGTACCTTAACTCGTTAGGTATTAATGACATGGCGGGATACTACCGTTTCCGTCCGGTTATCGCCGACTTGAATCCGTTGATTGAATATTGGATGGCGGTTAGGAGATATAACGCGATCCCCCACGCCGAGAAGCTCCAGCCAAAGATGAAAGCTAAATCTGAAATCAATCCAGAACTTTCCTTGATCAAAAGTAGGATTGGAAATGCATAAAGTAAATTAAAGGTCGCGGCTTTTCCTAAATAAGTTACCTTAAACGGACCAACACCGTAATGACGCAATACCAGCAAGAGCAATCCGAGGTAAAGATCTCGACCAAGGAGAATTATCAGCATCCAAAATGGAATCGCTTCTTTTAAGTAGAGCGTAATTAATGTTGCAAAAATATAAAGCCGGTCCACGGCTGGATCGAGCAGCTCCCCTAATCGACTCTCTTGGTGCCAAGCTCGGGCAATTTTTCCATCAAGATAATCCGTTGCACCAGCTAGAGCTAAAATTACGATTCCCCACACGCTTTGATCCCGTACAAAGATAAGCCAGAGAAAGAGCGGAATCCCTAACCCTCGTATTAACGAGAGCAAATTTGGGATAGTTAAATCCTCGCGATTGCCCATGCTTCTAATTTACTCACGGTCTCTAACTCGGACTGCTACTTGAACTGGTGTGCCCGGGAACCCAAATTCCTCCCGCAACCTTCGTTCGATAAAGCGGCGATAAGACGCTTCCAGGAAATCGGTCGCAAAAACCACGAATTTCGGCGGCTGAATTCCGGCTTGTGTGGCGAAAAGAATCTTCGGTTGCTTGCCGCCTCGAACTGGTGGCGGAGTTGCGCCGACCATGGTGCCTAAAAATGCATTCAATTTTGCGGTCGGAATCCGCTTCTCCCAACTTTCGAGCGCTCGCTCCAACGCTATTGGTAATCGATCTTTATGCCACCCAGTTTTCGCGGCGAGATTAACCCGTTCCGCCCACTCAACTTGGTCGAAATTTCGATCAATCTCTTTATCCAAAACTACTCGCCGATCTTCGTCCACTAAGTCCCATTTATTCATACCTATAACCAGCGCCTTACCGGATTGTTCGACCATCGTAATGATCCGCAAATCCTGTTCGGTGATCTGAACCGAGGCATCAATCATCATGACAACGATCTCCGCGTTATCTATCGCTCGCTCTGTCCGAAGCATTGCATAATAATCAGTGCCAGAAGCTTGATGTGCTCTTCGGCGAAGTCCGGCAGTGTCAATAAATCGCCAAGTTCGATCACCTAGTTGAATTAATTCATCAATCGGATCACGAGTTGTGCCTTCGGCATCATCAACTAGCGCACGTTGCGAACCTGCTAACGCATTGAGTAACGAAGATTTACCAACATTTGGGCGACCAACAATTGCCACACGACGGTAGCCATCATCAATTTGGCTCTGCCCAACTTCTGGTAATTCTGAAACTAAAATATCCAAAAGATCACCACTGCCACGTCCATGTAAGGCAGAGACAAAGTGCGGTTCTCCTAATCCAAGATTCCACAAACCATACGCATACGCTTCATCTTTTTCATTATCAATTTTATTTGCAACTAACATAATTTTCTTTTTGCTCTTACGTAACACCGTCACTAACGCATCATCTTCATCGACCGCACCAACTTGTCCATCCACAACGAAAATAACCATATCGGATTGGGTTATTGCATCTTCAGCTGCTGCGGTTATCTTTACTGCGATGCCTTCCGGAGTTGCTTCCCAGCCACCGGTATCGGTAATGACAAACCGTCGACCATTCCATTCGGCTTCATATGAAACTCGATCGCGAGTAACGCCGGGATTATCTTCAATTATTGCCTCACGACTTCCAATAAATCTATTTATCAATGTTGATTTTCCGACATTAGGTCGACCGATTACCGCAATCACTGGCAACCCGAGCAAATTACGATCTTGGAGCAATTTCCATATTATCTGCACCGTTTCAGGTAAATTCAAATTCGTTGAATCTAAATCAAACGCTTCGCTAGATTGCATTAGCGGAGATATTTTTCGATTTGAGTCCACAAAGTCACGGGATTCTAAAGCTGCGGCAACTTCCTCGGTACTACCAACTTTCTTGACCATGTTGCTTTCAATCAATTCTCGCTCTCGTCGTTGAGCTCTAGCCGCAATATCTGCATGTAGATAAATCTTCAATTCGGCGTTCGGCGCTACTACAGTTCCGATATCCCGACCTTCAACAACTATTCCGACTTTTGCAGTATCAATTATTTTTCGTTGCAATTCTAAAAGAATTTTACGTACTTCTGGCATGGCGCTAAATTCGGAAACGCGTTCAGTAATTCGTGGATCGCGAATCGCATTTGTAATATCGACGCCACCGCAAATTACATCAGGTGATTGTGGGTTTGTGCGAAACACAATAGAAACGTCAGCTAAAAGATTTACTAACTCTTGTTCTTGCTTAACGTTTTTTTCAAGCGCTAGCCATGTAACCGCGCGATAAAGTGCTCCAGTATCTAAATATGACCAGCCAGCTCTAGTTGCTAGCGCTTTAGAAGTGCTTGATTTACCGGCCCCGCTTGGACCATCAATCGCAAGCACTATCGGTTTCACGTTTTATGTACCTTCCAATTATTTGCTCGCAAGTGTTTCTCTAACTTCATTGCGTCGCTTTCCGAAAGCGCTAAAGTTATTAAACCAGTAAATTGACCGGGCGAATGTTCGAGCGCTAGATCCTCAACGTTTACTTCCGCAGTAGCGCACTCTAAAAACAAAGCACCTAACTGCCCTGGTCTATCCGGAATTACAACTGATAAATAGGAATAACTTCGCGGGCGCGCTCCGTGTTTTCCGGATATTCGAGATCTGCCAGAATTACCATCTTTAAATAGTGCAGCGATTTGATTACTATTTCGAGTAACCAAAGCGTCGCGTAATTGATTAATTCTGGAAGTGAATGACTCCAGCTTTGAAATAATTAATTCACGATTAGAATCCAAAATATCGAGCCAAATCGCAGCGTTAGAATCTGCCAAGCGAGTCGTATCCCTTAATCCTTGGCCAGCCAAGCTCAACTTCGCCTCCGAGAGCGGTAGCAACTCCCCCGCCAGCATCGAACTAACCAATTGCGGTAGGTGTGAAATCTGCGCTAATAACTCATCATGTTCGCTTGGTGACATTGAATAAACCGTCGCACCACAAGCTTCAATGATTTCATTGGCCATGGAGATTGCGAGTGGCGAAGATTGAGTAGTTGGGGTAATTATCCAAGCCCTGCCATCGAAGAGGTCAGCTCGAGCGCCAAGCGCACCACTTACTTCTCGACCTGCGATCGGGTGGGTACCAAGAAATTGTTTTTTAATCTCCGATATTGCGTCAACTTCAACTTGAAGTTCATTCTTTGTACTACCCACATCAAGCAATATCGAGTTAGGGTTGAGAGAATATTCGGCTTTTAGAACTGCTAATGTTTTCGATACAGGGACGGCGATCAACACGAGGTCATATTGGAGATCGTCTCTGGAAGCTGGGTTATTGAGCAAATCATTCGCGAGAACTTGGGCCCCAGGATTCTCATCAAAAATAGCAACTTCGTACCCGCGTTGCTTCAGAGCTAACGCACATGAAGTACCAATTAGGCCCGAACCTTGAATTTTAACCCGCGGCAATTTGCTCATGAGAAGATGTTTTGGTTACTGAGCTAAATCTTGTCGAAGCGCAGCTGCGCCGCCAAGATAGATGTGTTTAATTTCCCGGTGACCTAAACGGCTACGGCAGTGCACCATGGCTCTAATCGTCCTCGGTAACGCACCTGGAACTGCAATCTCAACCGCGCAAATCAACGGTATTGCTTCTAAGCCGAGACCTCGGGCGCTAGCAGCCGGAAAATCACTAACTAAATCTGGGGTGGCGGTGAAGAAAATCGAGATTAGATCGTCAATTTCAAGTTCATTTTCAGAGAGGATCTTGCCCACTAATTCTTGAACACCAAGGCGCATCGAAGCAGTTGAATCCTCGGTAATTTGTACCGCGCCTCGAATCGCTCGAATCTCCATGGTCAATTGTACCCGTTCTGGATCACTCTAAGTTTGCGCATGCATTTTTGTTGTTTTATAAATTTGTAAATAAATATATATTCAAGGCCAGTGCTACCAAACTTCGCCTTCGGAACCGTTCTCTCTTATTATCGATATATTGGTATTTGCCCTAAAGCGCACGCTTGTATTATTAATATATCGACATTCGTGCTGGTCCTTAATACCGATATATTAATAAATCGTTAATCATTAATATAGACTTACCGTTTTATAGATATGACCTTTTGTAAACTAACCACTTCGGCAACATTTAGCTCACGCCATTTCCCAACCGGAAGTTCTCCTAAAACTATCGGCCCAAAAGCTAACCGCACCAGCCGCTGCACCGGTTGCCCAAGCTCATCAAACATTCTTCGAACTATTTGGTTTCGCCCCTCGTGGATTACCACTCTTGCCCAATTTTGCCCCGGGATCGCTTCCACTTTCAATGGTCTCGCAAGCCCATCCTCCAATCTAATTCCACTCTTCAATTCCGAAATTTGTTCTTTTGTGATGGGAGCGAAAATTTCAACAAAATATGTTTTTTCAACCCCAAAAGATGGATGGGTGCTGTGGTGAGTGAGTTCGCCATCGTTTGTTAATAAGAGCAACCCTTCACTTTCTTTATCTAATCGACCAACATGAAAAAGTCGTTCATTTCTACCACCGAAAAAATCGTTTAAGGAAGGGCGACCTTCGGGGTCTGACATGGTAGACAAAACTCCAACAGGTTTATTAAATGCAATATAAGACTTGGTAGTTACGCGAGAAATCGCTTCACCATCTACTTGAACTAGAGAGTTTATCGGGTCAATTTTAGTTCCCAATTCGCGGATAATTCGACCATCTACGCTCACTCGACCATCAAGAATTAATTCTTCCGAAGCCCTCCGACTAGCAACACCGGCATCAGCCAAAACTTTCTGTAATCGAATCAAAGACATCCTCCGACTCTAGTCGGTAAGTGAAGCAATCACCTCATCGAGGCCATCAATATCTGGCAAGAACGGAGCAAGAGCCGGAAGATCTGATACCGCATTTAACCCCAACCGTTCCAAGAAGAAAGATGTGGTGCTATACAAAATTGCACCGGTTTCATGCTCTACCCCGCTCTCTTCAACCAAACCTCGAGTAACCAAAGTTTTCATTACAGCTTCTACATTTACGCCACGGATCGCAGAAACCCGCGCTCGTGATATGGGTTGCCGATAGGCGATCACCGCTAGCGTCTCCAACGCTGCTTGGGTCAATTTTGCTTGTTGGCCGTCAAGAACAAATTTCTCCACCAAAGGGGCAAGGTCTGGATGGCTATAAAAACGCCATCCGCCTGATACCTGGCGAAGCTGGAAACCACGAAAATCGTTCTCATACCGGTTCTGTAAATTATGTAGCGACTCTAGAATCTGTTCAGTTGGTGTTTCAATAATTTGAGCGAGGACAACTTCAGATACAGGTTCATCGACTACCATCAAAATCGCCTCTATAGAACGCTCAACCTCTGGATTAGACATTACGACCTTTCGATTTCACTATTAATCTTCATTTGGAATTTGGATCTCGCCATCAATAACTTGTGTAGGTAGGTCAAATTCATCACTAACTTCGATTTCGCCAGATTCGGTACCGATCCAAATTATATGCAGTTCTCCGAGCGCGACAACTTGTTCGAACCGAACCACTCCTTCGCGATAAAGCTCCAACAATGCCAAAAATCTTGCCACCACAACGAGGGTCGATTCCGCATCTAGGACCAGAGACCGGAAAGTTTGAGACTTATGGCGCCGCAATTGATCAACCACTTTGAGCGCTTCGGTTGCGACACTTACCAGCGGTAGATGGAGGTGATCCACTGAGAGCGTAGCGATGGTCTTCGGAGTGAGAACCCGGTTCGCTATGGCGGCAAATCGCTCCGCACCAACTCCAATCAATACCTCGGGCAATAGCGCCGCAAATGCTGGCTCCATCGCTACCACGCGGGCGAAAACCCGCTCCTCAGCCGCTATTCGAGCGGCAAAGATTGCTGCGATTTCTTTAAATGCACGATATTGGAGCAACCGGGCAAAGAGTAAGTCCCGCGCCTCCAAAAGGGCTAGATCATCTTCATCTTCGATCTCTCCAGAAGGCAACAATCGGGCCGCTTTCAGATCGAGCAAAGTGGCCGCAACAACGACGAACTCAGTAGCGTGGTCCAATTTCCAGCCCGCTTCAGTGCCATCCAGCGCCCGCATGTAGCTAATAAATTCATCCGTCACTGAAGCAAGCGCAACTTCACTGATATCCATCCGATGGCGAGAAATCAATTGAAGTAATAGATCAAACGGGCCATCAAAATTAGCGAGATGTACTGAGAATCCGGCTACCCGACCTTCACCTGAAAAAGTGGTTGCACCGGCGGTGGGCTCTAATTGCGCAGCGGGTGCATCAGATTCATTACTCACGACCGAACGGTACTTTATTTCCACCCACTTGCCCTGATTTAACCATCGCCGTAGAGTCGCCAATTGTTGATAGAACGACAAAAGGTTAAAGAGAGGTTTTCGATTGAGCGCTAAGCCGACAATGAAAATGGTGCCAAAAGGCCATCGTGACGAGGAAGTAGTCACAACCGCTTCGGTTTTAAATCGCGCCAGCAAAAATTTCCCAATCCCAACTCCGTTAACTGAGCATGGCGGGGCGCAAATTATCTCAGTTGTAAATCAAAAGGGCGGCGTTGGAAAAACGACCACCACAATTAATTTAGGCGCAGCGCTTGCTGAATTAGGGCGTCGAGTTCTTCTAGTTGATTTTGATCCACAACATTCATTATCAGTTGGCTTAAATGTAAATACTCGTAATATTGAAGGCTCTATCTATAACTTAATGATGGACGAATCTACTCGCATTGACGATTACCTTTTAAAAACTTCAGTACCAGGAATGGACATGATTCCAAGCCATGAAGATTTAGCTGGCGCGGAAGGTGGCTTGATGAATGTAATCGCACGTGAAAAAGTCTTGAAACGTATTCTCGCGCCGGTGACCGATTACTACGATGTTATTTTAATTGATTGCCAACCATCGCTTGGCTTGCTTACCGTAAACGCCTTAACCGCATCACATACTGTGATTGTGCCGCTTGAATGTGAATATTTTGCGCTCCGAGGTGTGGCGCTATTGGTTGACATCATTAAGAAAGTTCAAGCAAATACCAATCCGGATTTACAATTGCTTGGAATTTTGGCAACCATGTTTGATAAGAAGACTGTACATTCACGTGAAGTTCTCGATCGAATCGTTGAAGCATTTCCAGATAAAATATTTGACACCACAATCGCAAGAACAGTTCGGTTCCCAGAAACAACAGTTGCAGGTGAGCCAATTACAACGTATGCAAGTTCATCTACTGGGGCTGCGTCATACCGACGATTAGCTCGCGAAGTTATTGCTCTAGGAGGAGTTAAATGAGTCGACGAATCAGTTTGCCAGGTGCGGATGAACTTTTCCGTAAGACCACCCTTAGTGCGGTGCCTGCTCAAGATGAAACCGCAACCGAGGTAGCCCCAACCAATCGCGCTACTGCGCCGGCGCAAGTTAAAAAAACTGGTGTACGTAACACGCCACGACGTCGACCTAACCAACTCGATCGCTCCCCTTCCGGTCGCGAAAAACATGATGAAAAAATTACGGTTTACATTTCACCCGAAGAACTATTTGATTTAGAGCAAGCGCGATTATTACTGCGTGGAGACCTTGGATTAGCGGTAGATCGTGGCCGAATTGTGCGCGAATCTATTGCAATAGTCATTGCTGACTTAGAATCAAAAGGCGATCAAAGTATTATCGCAAGAAGGTTGCGCGGTCGGTAATTTATCTAGACCGTGGGTGCGCGGTAGCGTAGCTTTCGCGTAGCTTGTCGATGGTGACTAAAGTATAAATCTGGGTAGTCGTGACCGACGAATGTCCCAACAACTCTTGCACCACGCGGATATCAGCACCGCCATCGATTAAATGCGTAGCAAAAGAATGGCGCAATGAATGCGGTGTGACTACTTCAGAAATCCCAGCTGCATGGGCTGCGTCTTGCACTATTTGCCATGCGCTTTGTCGAGAAAGCCTTTTGCCTTGGGTATTCAAAAACAACGCTCGTTCTCTCTGGCTTTTCAGATAAGTTGGTCGCAACCTAGTTAAATATTGCGTAATAGCTAGTTGCGCAAAACTTCCAATTGGAATTAACCGCTCTTTTCCACCTTTTCCTAACACTTTCATGGTGAGCACCTGATTTTCCATTGTGGATTCCAATTCAATTTCCATATTTTGCAAATCTTCAATATTCATCGCAACTATCTCACTTACTCGTCCACCTGAGGCATACAACAGTTCCAACAAAGCTCGATCTCGTAAAGCCGAGCCACTGCTATTTTTGCTCTCTAAAAGTTTTGTGATTTCTGCAATTGAGATAGCTTTTGGCAATCGTTTTGGAATTTTGGGCGGCAACACGCCTCGCGCTGGATCTGGCAAAGAAAAATCTTTGGCCATAAAGGCATGGAAATTTCTTATCGCTACAATATTTCTAGCGATGCTTGATTCGCTCAATTTACGTTTTCGCAACCAACCAACCATGCCCGTTACTGTTTCGGAATCAACGGCATCGATAGCGACCACTTTTTCTTCCAAATAATTTTCATAAAGCTTAAGATCTCTTTTATAGGCTGCGATTGTGTTTGGAGATAGTCCGCGTTCAACCGTTAAGTAATTAAAATAGGTTGTAAGAAAAACGTTATTTTGCGCCATGGCGCTGTACTGCAGCTTTAATTAGACCAACAAAAAGTGGATGCGGTCGAGTAGGTCTTGACCTAAATTCTGGATGCGCTTGCGTACCAACGTAATAGGGATGTAAATCGCGCGGTAGTTCAACATACTCCACTAAATTTCCATCTGGCGATAACCCCGAAAATATTAAACCGGAGGCTGCAATCCGATCTCGATAAGAGTTATTAACTTCATAACGGTGGCGATGCCGTTCTGATGCTTCAGTAGCACCATAAACTTCTGCAACTATTGAACCTTTATCAAACTTTGCTAAATAAAGACCCAAGCGCATCGACCCACCCATGTCGCCTTGTCCCGCAACGATTTTGCGCTGATCAGCCATTGTTGAAATTACATGTTCACTTCCAGATGGATCAAATTCTGCTGAGTTTGCGCCAACAATCCCAGCCATATTTCGTGCAGATTCGATCACCATGCATTGCAAACCCAAACATAATCCGAGAACTGGAATTTTCATTTCGCGTGCATATCTAAGTGCGCCAACTTTTCCTTCGATACCACGCACGCCAAATCCACCCGGTACGCAAATTGCGTCAAGCTCCTTAAGCAACGCTGTTGCGCCTGATGGTGATTCGCAATCATCACTTGCGATCCATACAATTTCCACTTTCGCATTGTTGGCAAAGCCGCCAGCCCTTAACGCTTCCGTCACCGAAAGGTAAGCGTCCGGCAAATCAATGTATTTACCAACCAGCCCTACTTTTACAGTAACTGCTGGATTGTGTACCCGTTCTAATAGCGCATTCCACTGCTTCCAATTAACTTCCTTAGGCGGTAGCCCTAATCTACGGACTACATAACCATCCAAACCTTCGCTATTTAAAACTTTTGGAATGTCATAAATTGAAGGCGCATCAACCGCTGCCACAACCGCTTCTAGATCGACATCGCACATCAACGAGATCTTCTTTTTTACTGAAGATGGAATTGGACGATCCGAACGAATCACAATTGCATCTGGAGTAATACCGATAGATCGAAGTGCGGTAACTGAGTGCTGCGTTGGCTTGGTTTTCAATTCTCCAGAAGGACCAATATATGGAACCAACGAAACATGTAAGTAGAAAACATTTTCGCGGCCAACTTCTTGACGAACTTGGCGCGCCGCTTCTAAGAACGGTTGCGATTCAATATCGCCGACCGTTCCGCCCACTTCAGTAATTACAACATCGATTTCGGGCCCACCCATGGTGAGGATTCGTTCTTTAATTTCGTTAGTTATATGTGGAATTACTTGCACGGTATCGCCTAAATATTCACCGCGCCGTTCTTTCGCGATTACCTTCGAATAAACCTGGCCTGTTGTGACATTTGCCGACCCATGTAAATCTGTATCGAGGAACCGCTCGTAATGCCCAATATCTAAATCCGTTTCGGCGCCATCATTGGTTACAAATACTTCACCGTGTTGAAAAGGATTCATGGTGCCTGGGTCAACATTTATATATGGATCGAGTTTTTGCATTGTTACGCGTAAGCCGCGATCTACCAATAACCGGCCAAGACTTGAGGCGGTAAGACCTTTGCCTAAACTAGATGCCACTCCGCCGGTAACAAATAAATGCTTAGTCACATGAGGGGCGGTCATGGAAGGCTAACTTATCATCGATTCCTGTCAGCCGCGAACTATCGTTAAAAGCTCCTTCGCGTGTTCTTTAGCAATGGTGGATTCTTCTTGGCCAGAGAGCATCCGCGCAATTTCTGACTCTCGTTCCGCGCCAGCTACTTTAGTGATGCTACTTTCAGTTATTGCGCCAGATTCCGATTTAATTACCACTAAATGGTTATCGGCCCAAGCCGCTACTTGGGCGAGATGTGTCACCACAATTACTTGTGCGTTTTTAGAAAGCACGGAAAGTCTTCGCCCAACTTCAATCGCGGCTTTACCGCCTATCCCCGCATCCACTTCATCAAATACATATGTTCCCAACGGTTCGCTTTCTGCAATTACTACTTCTAGCGCCAGCATCAATCTAGATAATTCACCACCACTAGCAGCTTTTGCTATTGGTAATAACTCACCTCCAGAATGGCTCGCGAAAATCATCAGAATTTCATCTAGTCCATTCATTGAATAATTCTTAATTTCAGCAGAATCGTAAGTATTGATTTTCAAAGAGAACGTTGCATGGGGCATCGCTAGTTGGCGAACTTCAGCGGTAACCAAATCACTTAATTTTCTGGCACTGGCTGTTCGCAATCCGGAAATTGTTCGGGCGCTATCTTGTAAAACTTGAAACGATGCTTCGAGTTCTTTCACTAGCTCCGTAATCCGATCTTCACCACCCGTTAAATCACTAATTCGCGCCTTAGCTTTCTCAGCATCAACAATTATTTCTTCCAAAGCTTGATACTTATCCGAGTTTTTGCCGAATTTCTTAATAAGGGAATTTAATTCTGCGCGACGATCTTGGGCATTGGCTAACGCATTAGGATCAAGATCGAGATTTTCGGTGTATCGTGATAAATCTGCTGCAACATCGCTTAAATTAAGAATTGATTCCACAAGTGCTTCTCGAATTTCATCCAATTGAGCGTCTTTACCCTTTATCGATTCTAGAGAACGACGCGCTAACGCCAATGAAATCAAGACATTTTCGGATTCGGAGTTAAGAACGCTATCAGCCATCGCAGCGCCAGCTCGTAAGTCTTCAATTGAATCTAACCGGGAAATATCATTCTCGATATTAGATAACTCGCCAGAATTAGGGCGAATTTTCGCATAATTTTCAACTAATTCTTCTAATTCCGCTATCTCTTGGTCACGTTTTTTCAACGCGACTTTCAACTCTGCAATATTTTTTGATAGCTCATGATAACTCTGGTAACAATTGCGATATCGTGATAACTCTGCCGCAAATTTTTCGCCGGCATAACGATCCAAAAGTTCACGCTGTCTTACCGTTTTTGTTAATCGCAAATTTGTAGATTGGCCGTGAATCTCGATTAACTCTTCTCCAAAATTTGCTAATACGGAAGCCGGAACCGCTACCCCGCCCAAATTTGCACGCGCTTTACCATCGCTACTCACGCTCCTTGTAAAAAATAAGCGATTATTTTCAATCTCTGGATCATGAGTTTCTAATAATTCTTTGAGCTCTGGCTCAGATTTTTTTGATAATCGAAAAATTCCGGAGGCGGTAAGTCGTTCACTGCCTCTGCGTATTAAATCTTGATCGGATTTGCCTCCCAAGATCAACGCTAGCGCCGTTAAAACCATGGTTTTGCCAGCACCGGTTTCCCCGGTTAATACATTTAGCCCTTTAGTGAAAGGTACAACCGCATTTTCAATGACGCCAAGATTTCGAATTGATATTTCTTCTAAAGCGGAGCGATCAGCTTCACTCACCACGCCATCCTTCAACCGGTAATTTGAATTTTGCCACTAAACGATCCGTGAATAGAGCTGGATCAATTTGCGCTAAATTTATTGGCGAGTTATCACTAGTTAAAATCACACGATCATTTTCCACGAGTTGAAATTTCCTTAGCCCGTCAGCAGAAAGTGTCGCTTCCTCGGACTCAATATCTACAGCGATTATTGATTCTGGACTAATCACCATCGGTCTAGAGAACAGTGCGTGCGCAGCTAAGGGGAGCAAAACCAGCGCTTCTACCTCTGGCCAAACAATTGGACCGCCGGCAGAGAAAGCGTATGCAGTCGATCCAGTTGGGGTCGCGCAAATTATTCCATCACATCCCCATCGCGATAATGGGCGGTGATCAATTTGCACCAAGAGTTCGACCATCGCTTCGCTACTTCTTTCAATGGTTACTTCATTAAGCGCCCAACCGTGCGCAATAGCTTGACCAGCGCGTTCGATTCGATATTGCAACACCATCCGGCGTTCTGATTTATAGTTCTTTGCGATAATCGCAGTAGCCAATTCTGCAATAGTCGGTCGACCTATCTGTGCTAGAAAACCTACATGGCCTAAATTAACGCCAAGTAGTGGTACCGAGCTGCCGCGGATTGCTTGGGCGGCACGCAAAATCGTGCCATCACCACCAAGCACCACAGCAAGTTCTATTGCTGACTTTGATAGCAAATCTCCTAATTCCGAAAGAGAGATTTTCGCAATTCCCGGCATTTCTATTTCAGAAGTTGAAACAATCTCAAAATTTTCGGAAGCTAATTTGGCAATTAGCGCTTCGGCTGTACTCTTTGCGTCGCTGCGAGTTGGGTGCACAACTAAGAGCAATCGCCGTGAAATAGCGCTACTCATTGTGGTCCTTTCGCAATCGCTGCATCAATAATTGCATCACTTAGAAGTGGGGCACCGGCTTTTAACCAGAGGAAATACTCCACGTTGCCGGCTGGACCAGGAAGTGGGCTTGCGCAAACTCCTAAGCACCCTAAACCTAGTTCAAAAGCGGAGTTCGCGACATCCACAATTGCTTGTTTTCTTAGCTGCGAATCTCTTACTACTCCTCCTGCGCCAAGTTTTTCACGACCAACTTCAAATTGCGGCTTCACCATAACTAAATAATCAGTTTCATCAGTAGAGACCGATTTAAGAGCTGGAATTACCATGGTGAGTGAGATGAACGATAAATCTGCCACAATCAAGGCAACGCTCTCCCCGATTATTTCCGGTGAAATATGGCGCACATTGGTCCGATCCAAAACCTGTACGCGAGGATCGCTCCGTAGCTCCCATGCGAGTTGGCCATACCCAACATCAACTGCAATTACTTTAGCGACGCCTCGTTTTAATAAAACATCGGTAAAGCCACCAGTAGAAGCACCGGCATCTAAACAAACTTTGGCTTCGGTTTTGATATCTGGAAATGCATCCAAAGCACCAGCCAATTTATGGCCGCCGCGCGAAACAAAATCGTCGCGAACCCCCGCTAATTTTATAGATGTCTCTGGGTTTACTTGAGTGGCAGGCTTTGTCGCAGGTATGCCGCCAACTAGAACTTGGCGCGCTTCAATTAAATCAACGGCGTGCTCTCTAGATCTGGCCAGTCCCCGGCGAACTAATTCAGCATCTAAACGAATCCGCATTTTTAGCTAACTTAAATGCCTTCAATATCAGCAAGAGCGCTGTTAAGTTTTTGATGTATCTGGTCAAATTTTTCACCGTGTTCCGATAGCGGTGAATTAGGGACCGCCGCTATTTCCTCTTTAATCAAATGTATTTTCACTAACGGATCTAATCTTTCGCCTTCATAATTTTGATTCTCGCTCATTTAGTTTTACCTTTTGCCGCTTTCTTAATTGGTTTTTTAATATTTTTTGGTGCTACCTTTTTAACTTTCAGTAATTTCCGTAGTTCGGCGACTTCATCGGCTAACTCATCTAAATCCGATTTTTTAGCAAAGCCCATCCGTTTAACGGCAGCTTCAACTTCAACTTCAATTTTATTTTTAAGTGAATCTCCGCTTTCTTTCATCCAACCACCTACCGCACTGAGAACTTCTTGGGCAGATTTTTCACCTTTGTTAACTTTGGCGAGATATTCTCTTAATAACGCTATTGGCTCTTTGCTCATGCCTTAACCGTATCTAAATTTGCGCCAACTCGCGTGCTGCTACTTGGTAGCGGCTGGTTAAACCGGCCAGTCTCTTTCAAAAGCGTCTCCTTAACACCCCTGCAACTGCAAAAGCCTGACAAAATTCCATTCCTATTTTGCAATTTTGGAAAATTAAATCAATTTCCCCAAGGTAGAGTTTCATCTCCGCGATTGGCCGCTATTAACGCCGCACTATAAGCGCTCCGTAATCGATTACCCCATGGAGCATCCGTTAGGTTCAACTCTTTGCAAGTGAGTGTTACTACCGCGGCATCCATTTGTCCAAGTTCGATCCGACAAGCAGCCGAAGTTATTCGAAGTTCGACTTGCTCCACATCAGTTAATTTATTTGTTGCAATCGAGCCTGCAATCTCTAACGCCTTACGTGGGTTTCCTAAAGCGCGTTCGCATTCAGCGATATAAGGCAAAATCGAAGGATTCGCCGACATCCGGTGAGCTGCTTTTAATTCACGGAGTGCAACATCAAATTTCCCATGTTTTACCGCTGCAATTCCAGCTCTTTCGCGAACTATCGCTAACCGGCCAGCTCGGTGCGATGCTGATTGGCCATGCCAATATGCGCGTTCTGGATCGGTTTCCAAAAAGAAATCCAACGCGACCAAGTGTTTTGCAACAGCTTCCGCATTTTCAATTGCAAGTGAAGTTAATTGGAAGCGAACTCGTTTTTCTAATTCTTCTCCAGTGATTTCGACGGGAATATCTGGTTCTGCGAATTTTCTAACTCTTCGTTCTAACTCTCGCCGCAATAATGGTCGCTTGGCAAACGGCTTTCGTTCCTGTGGTTTATCGGAACGTGGTTTATCGGAACGTGGTTTATCGGAACGTGGTTTCCATTCTGGTTTCTCCACTTTTTCTCCGATCGCTATCTAATTAATTTTAATTTAGAAATAAAAAAGGGGCTGCATTTGACTGCAACCCCTTTTATAAAAGTATGTCCGGCGGCGTTCTACTCTCCCACAAGGTCACCCTTGCAGTACCATCGACGCTGAGAGGCTTAACTTCCGGGTTCGGAATGGGACCGGGTGTTTCCCTCACGCTATGACCGCCGAAACTCTATTGAGATGTCAATCGTTGATTAAATCAGAAAATATTTTGACGAAATTAATCGTGAAATTATTTTCTGTTAATCGGTTCCCGACCGTATCTCGGGAACCACACAGTGGACGCGTAGCAACTTTGTAGTTAAATCCTCGGCCTATTAGTACCGGTCAGCTCCGAGGATCGCTCCTCTTCCACTTCCGGCCTATCAACCCAGTAGTCTTCTGGGGGCCTTACTTGGTAAACCAATGGGAAACCTCATCTTGAAGCGAGCTTCCCGCTTAGATGCTTTCAGCGGTTATCTCTTCCGAACGTAGCTAATGGGCGATGCTCCTGGCGGAACAACCCACACACTAGAGGTTCGTCCGTCCCGGTCCTCTCGTACTAGGGACAGCCCTTCTCAAGTTTCCTACGCACACAGCGGATAGGGACCGAACTGTCTCACGACGTTCTGAACCCAGCTCGCGTGCCTCTTTAATGGGCGAACAGCCCAACCCTTGGGACCTACTCCAGCCCCAGGATGAGACGAGCCGACATCGAGGTGCC
>Ga0114980_10000023_pt1 | contig 94209 bp, 111 predicted proteins | sample S_140806_EF_Meta_FD_87018 | JGI IMG/M metagenome (GOLD analysis project Ga0114980, IMG submission 87018) | Freshwater microbial communities from Lake Simoncouche, Canada to study carbon cycling - S_140806_EF_MetaG | ecosystem: Environmental > Aquatic > Freshwater > Lake | place: Lake...
GTGTGTGCTATGTGAACAGCATTGACATGTGTATGTTGTTTGAGATGTTCACACGGGATCTTTTCAAGTATGACATTGCACCAGTGGCTTTCCCCGAGAGGCACACCAACAACCGCGCGACCTATGTGGCCACCAGCATGACAGCAGACTCAAAGTGTGCACTTCGCGCCGACAAAAACGCGGCTACACACCTTGCTGTGCAGGGTATCTACCCGATCAAGAATGTCGAGAAGAGATGCGTGGAGTGGTGGGGCATGACCAAGCTTGGCATGCGCATTGCGAGCACGCAGGAGGACTGGGGCAATGAGCTGGTTCGCATACACGAGGGCATCCGGGCGTCGATTGACGATGCGGTGGAGCTGGTGTGCACATACGGCTTTTCTGTCCCAGTGCATGATCAAGTGGTGTTCTCGTGTCACGTAAGCATGGTTCACCTGAACGCCATGTCGTTTGATGGCAAGATCACACCCGTTTACCTTTAAGAAGTTGTCTTAATTCATGTCGGAATAAAACGCATTACGATAAAAATCTTGCTCATTTTCCTTGTGATGCTGAACTGTACGCATGATGAACTGCTCGAGTCGTCAGCCACAGAGCTGAGCAGGCTGCGGGCTCAAATGGCTGCCTGCGTTGAGGAACATAGCGCAAACCTGCGTCAGCTGCGCACAGATATTTTCTACGAGCAGCTCGATACATTTGACCCTGACCCGCGTCGGCTTATTGTCACCGACTCGGCATCTCACACTCCGCCGCACCCCAACTACGCGCGGCTGAGTATTGGTGTGCGCGTTGTTTTTATCAACTCTTCCAGCTGTATCTCGCATGGGCCGTTCCCGGATGTCACATCCTCTGAGCTGCATTTTCTGAACCAGCCGCGGTTGCTACAGCGGCTGCAGTGCGCAGCCGCACGCATGCCCATGCCCGACACCTTTGTTATGCCGACCGACAACGAGATTGAGGACGTCATGTACCCCTTTCTGGACTTACATGCAGCCAAGCTGGTGCAGCGTCCCGAGGCACGGATCATTGAAGAAATCCCGAGCATGCACAGCGAGATGCACATCTACGAGCTCCGCTTTACTTTATTTGTGTGGTTTAGCTTGCCAGTGACCTCTTCTCTGCTGCCGATGCCAGCTCCACAGTTGGTCAGCATCGATCGACTCAATCTGGCAGAAGGCGATGGAATTTTTATCGACGTGTAACTCTTGTGGATTGTCTGTCGTACCGGTATCAATCATATCAAATACACCATGTACACTCATTATCGTCTAGCATGTATGCCTGCTACATTCTCGATGGACCCAACCATTCGTATGTCGGATGCACAAACAACCCGGCACGTCGGCTGCGCCAGCACAATGGCGAGATTGCAGGAGGCGCGCGATACACGCGCGGCAAAGCATCTCGGTTTGCCGCCATCCTAACCGGACTTCCTGATCATACCAGCGCGCTTCAGCTGGAATGGGCTATTAAACACGCGCGTCTCGGCGGTGACATACGACCGACCAGCTTGCGCGCGGCCCACCGCGTCCATAAGCTTGCGCGAATGGTGGCGTTCAACATGGCGTGTAAGCGATGCGGCAGCGATTGTCAGCACGCGTGGAGCTGGGAAGACGTGCGTCTACGCGTGCGCGCAGACTACCATGCGGTGCTGCGGCCGTTCCTGCACGATTCGCGAATCACAGCTGATTTGGAATAAGATTTTATTTTTTTGTGGAAATCTGAAATAAACGCCGGTCATTTTCGCTCTTCGCCATGGCAGCCAAGGGTGAGGACGAAGAGCTTGTGGATGCCACGATCTCGATGCTGGTGTTTATGGACAAGAAGATGCCGCCAAGCTGGCCTTTCCATGACGCGATCGGCACGCTGGTTCGCGATCTTCGCGGCTCCAAGTGCAGCAGCAATGAGCCGGATTGGAACGCGCTCATCAGCGTGGCCGTCTTGTGCTCAAATAGGGTTGCAACCATGCCGGAGATGTCTCCCCAGACGGTGAGGGAGATGATTGATCTTGCCCGCGTTCCTACTGACTACGAGCTTGTGTCGGTTGACATCCACGACGGCAAGTACAAGGGCACCCATTCTCAGCTGCTTGTACTCAAGCACCACTACAGCCACTTTGGCAAGGGCAACCATGTTTCCTTTCACTCGAACATGTTCATGAAGCATTTTGCAGAGAAGGAGATGACCGAATCTACCATTCCGCGATACACGCTGGAGGAAATCCGCCGCGTGTCGCCGCTTTTTGGGCACTGCTTGAAGAAGGCGGCATTTGAGGGAAAGCACGGTCCTGTCTGGGAGCTGGTCCTTGTGCCATCCCGCGGCAAGTGTGCGCTGATTGGAGCGAAATGCAGCGTTGGGCTGGACGGAGTGGTGTTTGGAGACGAGAATGGCCGCGTGTTGAATGTCTTTAGAGAGGTGGAGGTTCCATACAATTTTTAGGACAGAAATACACTTCATTTTCTGCATGAACATGGATCGGTATACACAGTTTGCCGTAGAGGCAGTGCTCCAGTCCATCTTGCCCATGTGTTTTATAAATGGGATAGGCAGACTGGGAATGGGGTTTCTCGATATCTTGCACAATTTGGTTTGCTGGTGTTTGGGTATTATGCCGACGTTCTACACGACCATTCTGATTAAAACGGCGATATTTGCCACGTGTCTTATATATACGTTATACACATTTCGATTTGAAATACACACAGTTTAAAAAAAAATTCCGGCATTTACACGGTTGATAAAAGATGGATGAGACCTGCGCCTTTTGCTACGGCTGCGACGGCCAGACCATCGTGGCATGTGCGTGCACCGGTGGCATTGAGCGCGTTCACCAGGCCTGTCTGGACAGCTGGATAAAAACCGGGGCCACAAGTTGCAGTGCATGCCGACAGCCGTATCGTGTGCCGTGGGCACACATGATAACGATGGAAGCAAAACGAACATTTCACAATCTTGTGATTAGCGCGACGTCTCTTGTTGTGGTCGGAGTTATTGCGTATATTTTTTTCGCAGTGTGTGTTGTATTGGCTTGGCTTGGTCTGTGCCTAATCGACGCGTTACAAGGAAACGCGTGTACAGCAGACCCACCCAATATAATACACGTGTTCTGGGCAGGGGGATTTATTTTAAAATTTATCGACCGCTATCGATTACGCATTGAGCGTCGTGCGCTGTAATACATGATTAATTTGACGATGTGTAAAACTTGGCCGACATTCCCTCCTTCTCGTCGTGTGCAAAAGTGGCAAAATCGAAACAGCTGTTGGAAACAAGTGTGTCAATCAAAAACTCGTTGAAACTCTCATTGCGTGACAGCGGAATCTCAAGCACACACTGAAGACCAGGACGTTCAGGTGGGTTGATCGTCGGGTCAATCAGATCGCAGTGACGCTCCAGCAGATGACAGAGTGCAGATGGTTCCTGTCGGCGTGTGCTGCAGTAACCATTTATCTTCCGTATGATGGCTTCGGTAATGGCATCGGCCATCTTGGGTGTCATCTCGGGGTCTGCCATCTGTACGCCGCGGGATATCTTGCGACGGCTGATCTTGAGGATATTGTCGTCAAACTCCTCAAGCTCCGTCTGGAGTTTACTGGATTTGGCGCGCGCTTCTTCCAGTGCGTGCTCCAGCTCGGCGCGACGCGCCGAGCGCAAGCTCTTGATCTTTGGCATTCTTGGAAAATGAGGGCTGGTCGTAAAAATATTTTTTTACTGTAGTATGAGGTTGTTATCTGTCATGCGTTTAGATTGACTATACCACTTGATATCCAATATCATTCACGCGTATCATGGCGGCCAAGCGGTTCTACGCGTCAATCGACTGCGAGCGGTGCGGTCAGTTTGTGCCGTCCGGTCCAGGCGGAAAGCTTGAGCCGGGACCGATCACGGCAATCGGACTTGCCGTTGCCAGCTACGACGAGAACAACCTCCTCACGCTCTATACGGACTACTCGATGCAGCTGAGCTTTGCGCCCAACGACATCGACTACGACGAGGACACGCGCAAATGGTGGCACAAGCCCGAAAACATCATGTCGCACAACACGCTGATCGCCGATGCAAACTGTGCAAACGAGGCCGAAATGATGTACGTCTTTTATGCGCATTGGGGCAGGATCATCGCCGAATTTCCTGGCATCAGGCTCATGTCGGACTGCGTTACATTTGACGTCGCCTACCTCTGGGAGCGCCTGCGACTGCACGTGGACCCGCTGATGCCGCCGCTCACGATGCAAAACGGCGTGTTTGTCAACACGTTTGACGCAGGCACGCTGGAGAAGCTGGCGGTGATCAAGTACGGGCAAGAGGCGATTGACAAGATTTATGCGACAACACCAATGAAGCACACGCATCTACCGCTTGAGGATGCAGTCAATACGCTTTACATGGCCGGGGGGATTGCCGTTTTGTTGGGTCTTTTTCTGTAATGAATGTGATTACCAACGCCACATAATCTCATGTTCTTCATCCTTTGAAACCCCGCGCGAGTGACATTAAAAAAGGCAGGGGAGAAAAGAGGCAAACACGCCGCCCACTTGCAGCGGCGTGCCTGGGGGCGCGCCGATGGCCTTGACAAGCTTCTTGAACCCGTCGTCGCGCATAGCGTCCAAAACAGCCTGGCTCTCAAACCGCACAAGCTGTGAATAAAGTCCGCCACCAGTGACAATCTGCACCACACTTTCGCTGGAGACGGGCGGCGCCGCAGGCTTGCGTTTTGGCGCAGGCTTTTTCTTCTTCTTGGGTCTGATAGGGCCATTGTGGTCCACGTCCGGGTCGCAATCATCCCCGGCCGCTGACATTTTTCCTGGAAGAGAAGAATGAAAATGAGTTGTCCAGAATGCCACAGTCTATATATATGACTATAATTTTAAGTGTGGTACACAAGCCAGCATGTTTGGGAGCGCGCTGTTTCGCGGGAAACACTACGCAAAGCTCGTCTCGGATGACGGATCCTTTTTTAACGAAGACACCCCGGCTGTACAAGAAGCGTTAACACTACACAACAATACGCCAAAGCAATCATTAGGATTGATAAACGTGGGAAACGCGTGCTACATGGCAACTGCGCTGCAATGCTTTGCGCACATCCCAGAGATAGCAGCACTCGTGTTGTTAGATCAAGAAGAAGATGTACGAATAGACTTTTTTGCCGCCAGAATGGACCCAAATAGTGAAACGGGTGGGCTGAACCTCACAGACGCATTCTACAATATGATACGCAATATTTGGCAAATAGGTGAAACTCCAATTGATGATGTTAACCCCCACAAGAATGATAAAGAACGTGAGGAGATTGAAAATGCAAAGCAATATTACCAAGCATTGCTTTTCAATACATTTAAAGAAACCATGGGTGAAACACGCAAAAATCCTGCATGGAGTGGTACAGTTGTGCAAGACACGCAGGAATTTTTAAGCGCATTGCTGGATCAACTTGGGGAGGAACAAGCACTTTTTAGTCAGGCTGACCCGTACTTTTACAGCAAATTATTTGCTGGCATTTTCAAAAGTTCAATAAGATGCCCTGACTGCAACACAGAATTTTCCGTATACAATAGAACAGATATTATTATATTAGACCCACCACGTACCCAGCCATCTAGAGGCAGATTGCCACAAAATGAGACTACAAGTCTTGTAGATTTATTCAACCAAAGTTATGTCTTGGATGAAATATTGAATGATGAGAATAAGTACCTTTGCAGTACTTGCAACAAATATGTGCGAGCTACGAAAACATTGCGGTTGTACACTGTTCCACACGTTGCTATAGTGATGATAAAAAAATTTCTGTTTGCCGGCCGCCACCCGTTAAAGCTTAACTTTTCGGTCAGATTTACACTCAAAACCCAATCCATCCGAAAGATTCTTGGCGACGACAATTTGCCAGACGAGTTGTATGAACTAACAGGCATAGCATGCCATGTTGGATTCGCTACAGGCGGGCACTACTACGCGTATTGCAGACATCCCGTGATGCGTAAAAAATGGCTGTATTTAAACGACTGCACATCAAAAGAAGAGAAAGACCCCGAAACAATTCCTGAACGCGAGGCCGATTCGGCATATCTCTTATTTTATCGAAAAATAGTACACAAGTGATATTGTTATTACATTTCGTCTTTTTTGATTTTTGTCTCAAGTCGGTGTAGTCGCGCAATGCTCAGGGTGCAAACATAGTGGACGGCATATCGTAGAAAAATCATGGCTGCCAGCGCCGCCCAGTAGCCCCATGCCAGCAGCCAAGAGTGAGTCGGCAGGTGCCAGCAGGACCATGGTTCAAAGGCGCGGCTAATAAAACACCGGTCAATGTAGATATTCCCGTACGGAAGAATGACTGTGTATGCAAACACAATGTAGCACGAGATCCGGTAAAGATGTTTTAGCACGCGAACAACACGCATCCAAAAATCATCCCACTGCAGTTCGCGCAGAATCTCGGGCGAATCAGTAAACTCCATGTGAGCGAAAATGACGGGTAGATTTTATTTTTATTTTTAAAAATCGGAATCAAAAAAATAAATTTCCTCTACGACCACTTCACACAAATCTTTGTCTCGGTGCCGTTGTCTTCGCCGAGACTCGTATCTCGGCGATAAAGATAAAGGCCCTGCTCCGCCTCAATTTGATGGCCAAGCGGCTGGTAGACAACATGCGTGTATGACACGCCTGTGATCTTCATGAATCTGTTGATCGAGAGATCCACGCTGCCCAGTACGTTCTCATTGTAATTAATTAATAATCAGTCACAAGTAGAACAAGATGCTGCCGACCAGGCACAAGAAAATCATTGCGCAAAATGCGTTCAAGCCGGGGCCAAAGATCAAAATCTTGTATGTCCCAGTTGACAAAATCTTCCCGGGACGTGATGCCCGCGTGGTACATCACAAAATGCATGTCCATCTCGCTTTCCATGCCGGCCAGGAACTGGACAACGTCGCGGCGCACAAACCGGCCCTCTCGATCGTTGCGTCTGCTGGCCTCAAAAAAGCGGTCGCGGAGATGCAGCCAGGCCAGAACGGACTGGCACAGCTCCCATGGCCACCTGTCGTGTAGGTCCAGTGGCGCGCTGTGGGCCAACACGGCATTGATGGTGGCAAACAGCTCGGGCAGCGGCATGTCGCGATACCGGCGCACAAACTCGCTGACCGTACCCGGAACAAGAACCCCGTTTTCCAGGTATCCTTCGATGTGCCTGATGAGTTCCGGCACTGGCTCAGGCACCGGCTCGGAAGCAGCCATTGCAGCAAACACTGGAAATGACACTGCTGTAGATAGTGCGGACACTGGGCAATTTTCCGGTCCAAAAAAGATTTGTCGGGCAATTTCCCGGTAGCATCAACATGAATTTTATCTTTTACCCTTTTGGTCATTCCCGGCGTTTACTGCGCAGCAATGTCAGGCCAGCGTGGCGGCTCAGAGGAGCTTTCTATTTTGCAAGAGTCCAAGACCCCGCTTCCAATGGGCAGCAGCGTTATTCCACACGGCACGGAAGAACAACGCGACGCTATTTACAAGAATCGGTCGACTTTGTTTTACCTGCCGTGCGACTTGACAGTCAGAAGCATGTCGGTGGTCCAGACAGACAAAACTGTCTTCCGTCTGCAAGACGACGATTCCGACCTTGCCTACATTGTCGTGGTGTCGTTTGTTGGCGAGGATGTCAACCTGACCATTCGACTTCCCAAGAAACCGGCGCCGAAGGTCTGCGGAGGCGTTGTGACGCTTACGCTCTTTGTTGACGGCGCCAGCTCGGTGGGGACCCGCATGACAATGACTCTGGCGCGGACCAGCAGCCCAGCCACGATCCTGGCTCGCGGCAATTTTGTTGTGCGAGCCAAGATCACCACTCCTCACAATCAGCAGACGCATGCCGAGCAGGAACGCAGACGACGCCGACGGAACGCAAGGCAAAAGAGGTGCAAGGAGGAAGACGAGGAGGAGGAAGAGTATGTTGCACCAAGACCCGTTGTGATTATACGGTCGGACAGGCAACTGCGGCGCAGCAAGCTGGCTGAAGACACGTGCTGTGACATTGTGGGACACGATGATATCACGTTTGCCAGTATTAACATGGAAGACATTGCATATTTTCTGGCCGCATTGGAAGGGTTGTGACTACACTATTTTTAAATTGACAATCATTTTAAAAATAAATCGCAGTTCAATCTATAACGATTTGAAATGCTCGCGTCATCATTGTTGACGGATATACAGCAATATTTGCCCTTTGTTAACCGTGACGGTCCGAAGCAATGTCTTATCAAATATGTTCACTGTGAAGACAAGATAATTTCTTCACGCCCCCCCCCCTGATATTGCACCATTTGACCGCCACGCTTCTTTTTTTGTCTCGTGTCAGCATTTTGGTGCATAATAATGCAATATTCCCCCCTGGTCCAACGTGATGGTCCGAAGCAATGCCTTTTCCAACAAATGTTATTTTTCTGTCCAAGACAAATTGGCATTGCACCATTTGACAGTCACACATCTTTTTGGTAAAAATTGGTTTATTTTTTTAAAAAAACTTTCATGTGTAAGTTACGCGCGAGTAAACTCGCGCCGCAGCGCCGCAAGTTCATCCTGCGTCAGCTTGCGGCGCGTAGAAGCTGCCGCCGTCTTCGTCTGCTCGCGGTCGTAGTACGCCTTCCACTCCTCGTAGCTGGACCAAACTTTGATCTGTGGGATCGCCTTTGTAACCCAGGCCTTGTTGGGATGTTCGTTGACAGCCCGTTTGGCAGCCGCGGCGTTGTCAAACACAACAATCGTGTCTGTGGCATCATAGTGATCGTGGTGATAGAGCACGGCAAAATGCTCTTCGGTGTCTGGGCCAGTCGCCATCTTGACGAGATGAAGGAAAATAATGCGGTGGGTGGCGGATCTGTAATTTATAGATGAGAAATTCCCCGGTCGTGCAAATCCTTTTGGAACAGTCAGCTCTTTCATTTTCCAGACATGGCTGACTCAAAGTCCAGCGTCACGGGCGTGCTGCTGCAGTACAAGGACTCTCCGCCGACAACAAAGATTCTTGACCTGGCAGTTGCAGCGGGGCTTTCACGTCCCGTGGCCGTTCGACGGTTACATTATCTGTTTTGGGTGGCCTACTTTCCCGATACCTCCCTTGTTTCCACAAGCGACGAGGCCGTGCTGCCGTCTGACCTGGAAATCGTTTGCTCCATGCGGCCTTCATGGCGCATAAGAGCCTCTGCCGAGTTTGCTGCTTACAGAGAGTCAGTCATACGGCAGAAGCGAGAATCGCCATGTTGTATTGTGATGTAGATTTATCTATGCCAATACACGCGAATTGTACGTGTCAAGAGCATTCTGCACTTGCTCGCGGTATTCAGCGAGCTCGGCGGTGGTCTCAAGTGCCCCTTTCACGATCAGCGCGTCGATATTCAGCTCCAGCTTGACCGCACCTCCAACTTGGGTGCCGCGCAGGTTCATGGTGTGTCGTACCGTCAAAGACAGCAGATGCGCGACAAAGTAGTCGATGCTGCCGCCCTTTTGTATCGTGACAACAAGTTCCCGCAGGCATCGCACAATAAGATCCAGCTCGCTGGTTAGAGCTCGGTTTCTTGGATAATGTACGGTGATGACGCGCCGCGCCAAAAGGCGGCACAAGGCATCGAGCGCTTCCGCCATGTTTGTGAAAATGACGTGTATTAGATTTCAATCCCCTCGTCCACAATTTCAGCCAGTTCGTAATTGACGGGCGGTGCTTTTTGGCACAGATTGCTGCAAATCATTCTAGTGATAACCGGGAACATGCAAGTTCCTACAAACCCAACAAAACAGCCAATTATCGCTGCTTTCCATTCTGGTCGAAATAGTGCTATGTGAAGCCCGGCAGTAAAGAGGGACAGTACAAGTGTGCCGTAAACACACGCTCCGCAGCAATTCATACTTGGTTCAAAGAGAGGAAATGCCCAATTTTGCCCGGTCGGCCCGTTTTGTCTGCTGAAATGTTTCATTCTATCATTTTCCAACATGTCGCTCAAAGCGGTGGCGCTTGCGCTTCAGAATCGGCCGCTTTTTGCCAATCACCGCTGCGCGATGATGACACAAGGACATGCGTTGAAGCATGTTTCTCTTTTTATCTACATGGCCGAGCAGCTTGGTCCGCTTGATGGCGAGAAAGGCGTGTTGCCTACCGGCGAGTTGACGATGGACGGCCGCATGATGAATGCGGTGATTGAGATCATGTGTCTGAAGCTCCAGAACGTGACACTGTGGCCACAGCAGTTCACGGCGTGCATCTGGAAGCATATGGTGGGCGAGATTGGGCGCGATCGGGTCTGCACTTCTCTGAAGCAGCTGCGCTCGCTGGACGAATGCATTGCTGACTTTTGCGCGTGCATTGTGTCGACCGACGATCCGGTGCGCTTGCGGTTTATCCAGCTTTTTCTGCTGGTGACCGCCGACTGCAGGCTTGATGATCTCGACCTTGCCACCGACATGCTGCTGAAGGAGCCGAAGAAGCCCGCGACACACGAGGAGCTACTGTCGTTTGTGAGCACGGTTATGCTGGCAAATCTTGTAATCAGTGAATAAACGATATGTTCAAGCCGCATTTAAAAAAAACTTTGCAAACAACTCGGCCTCCTCGCGTGTCATCCGCGCACGTAAATGTCGGTAGCGTTCAATCTCAGGGCTTTCCTTCCATTCGGTCATAGAGCCGTAAACATGTGGCAGAAAGACCTCGATAATGCAAAGGCCGTCGCCGTCCTCTCGCGTGGCTTGCACCTCTGTGGCAAGCTTGTAGGTTTTGAAGTGCCCGACAGTGTACGGCATGGTTTTGCCAGACGGAATCGCCTTGCTGACAAGCTGGTACACTGGCTCGGCCATTTTTTTGTACAACACTTTCTTGACTCTTCCCATATTACAAACAACTAGAATTCAATTAGGCTCGTTTAATTGAAACCATTCACTTTCGCATCAAAAAATCTAGCATCCCTGCCTTGTCCGCCGCGTCGGGCGTCCCGTCGTACTTGCCGTTCTTGACAAGCTGGGCAAGCTCGCTCAGTCCAATCTCCTCAAGCCGAACAATCAGCGCCATTTGTGGAAAATCGTAGATGCCTTTGAAATCGTCAAAGTGGTTTTCTGCGGCTTCCTTAATCAGATCATCGATCGGCCCAAACTGCGAAATGCGAGTGTCCGCACGCTGGCGAACCGTCTTGAGATCTTCAATGAGCGTTTGCATGGCCAGTGTCGTCGACATTGCCGGAAAAGTCGGAGATGGGTTGTGATTCCGTTTTGACAGTTTTGTAGTTTTTGGCATTTTTCCCGATAATTTTTTTCAGATTGGCATGTAATAATAAACAATCGTTTACTCATTTCCGCAGATGCGGTGGATTCTTGCGCTTGTGCTTTTTGGCGTGGCACACTTGTTGGCTAATGTGGCACAGACCTGTGTGCGAGAGTCGCCCAGCACTGCGCGCTGCTGGGTTACACAGCTCAGCGAGGACTATTTTGTGAATGAGATCCTGCTTACGTGCATCTTTGTATGCTGTATAGTGTGTTACGTAACAAGCACTTTGATCCTTTTGTCGTATACGTGATTATCTGTGAATACAAGACCCAACATTACGTCTGTGGGTGAATGGGCTTATTTTCGGTGTCATGTTTGACACTACCAGCAGCTGGCTGCGCTGGCTTGTTGCGCTGGCCATACGGACATGGAACACATGGCGATACCTTATGCGCGGTCAGACCGTTTCCAACAACAACCAAATCCGCAAGCACGCCCACGAGGGAAGCTACCGGGTACCGCCGCAGCCACGCCGACTACTTGTACTGATCCACGGTCTAAACGGCACACCGCTGGAGATGCTGCCGTTTATTGACAAGCTTGGGCGTACGCACGACGTGTACTGTCCAGCCGTGCTGCGCCGCGGCAACTGTTCGCTGGATGAAGCAGTGGATGCGCTTTACCCGCCTATCCAGGCGTATCTCACGGAGCACCCGGAAGCACCCGTTTCGTTGATCGGCAACTCCAATGGTGGTCGGATTGCCGCCAGACTGGAATGCCGGCTGCGTGGCATGTGCAAACAGCTCACTCTTGTGACCATCTGCACCCCGTTTTACGGCACATACTGGATGTCATTTGGCATTTGCCGGTTTTTTGCACGCACGCTGCTCGGCTATCGATTCGACGTGATTGCCGAATTGATGCCACGCGAATTCATCGAGGATCGAATCAACAGCTGGTTTTTGCCGCTGAGTGATACCACGCAGTACAAGTTCTACGCGGCCCGGCACGACTGGAAAGTCTTTCCGCTTCAGACGGCCTTGCCGTGCGGAATAGACGACGAGCGCGCGCGCGTGCTCGAGTTTGACAGTCATCTGAGCGCACCATACGAAGTTGCGCGTCGGATCAAGGCTCCCCGTTACTAGATGTGTGTATTGGTGATCATAATTACACTTCAGTAAATCTACGTTCGATTCTTATCGCCCCAACATTCGCAAAATGCCACCACACCTGCAGCTTGACCGGCAGAAAAGGGTGCACGGGCACCAGCTTGCTGATAATGCCGCGTCCAAATCTGCGCTCCTCGACAGTTTTGGCCGGAGTTTCGTACGGCCCTTTGCACTGAATGTAGATCCCGTTTGTGTAGCAATCGTAAAACTGTCGAAACCAGCTGGACTCCATGAGTACAATGAAAATGAGTGTATTTTCAATCGTTCAAGATGCAATCTACGATTTTGTTATTTCAGCAAAGTAGCTCGCCGCCTTTCCAATCTCGCCAAAATCAACAGAAAACTTTGTCAGTCTCCGCTCTCGCACAATCTTGTCGTACGCAAAGCCCATGAAGCACAGCCGCATCACCGGGTGCATGGTGCTTGCCGCCTCTGCAATCGAGGAGGCCTCAAATGTCGACGGGAAGCCGACATGCGGAAGAATGGCCATGCACTGGTCATACGTGAGATGGCACGAATACGACAGGCGGACAAGATCCTCGACCGTGGGCTTGAGCAGGCTGACAGCACGGTAAAGCTTTTCCTTGTCAAGCCGCTCGCCCATGGGTGCCTTGGAAGAGATAATCACCGCGCAGATCACATCCACCAGCTTCAGACCGTCCAAAAGCGTGATGTCGGCCGTCTCAAAAAACTGAACGGCGCGCTTGTCCTTCTTCTTGTTTGCAATCACGGCTGCGGTGATGCCCGCAACACTGCCAAACGATGCAGCGGCAAGGGCGTAGATGCCGAGACGGCACACCGCGCGAATGGCAGTCGAGCCGCTGCTCATAACCAGATCAGCGAGCATTTCAGGGCACGCTGAAAATGGCCGGCCAGAAAATACAATCTGTTATCTGCTGCGACCGGGTAATTTCTGCGCGCTAAAATTGGGTTTATTTTTATTTTCACTGTCATGGCCATGTGGATTAGGCCCGCCTTTGGGCCGGGATCCGAGCCGATGCCTGAGGGTGATCCCAACGAATGGCAACGTAAAATTGGGCAGGAAATATCCAAGATTCACCAGGCGTGGATCACATCAATCAGGACATCGGCGGATGCGGAAGCATTCACGTTTCCGAGTCGGACGATCATTGGCGTTGCCGGACGACAGGCTGGCAAGACGTGGCTAGCCAGCTACGAATGTGCAATGTCCGACCAGTGGGTGAATGTCGGTAAATTCGGCGACGGCAAGCTGTGCACTTCAAAGGAAGACATGATCGAGACTACCATACGGCAATTGGCAGTTCTTGGTGTCCGACGCACGCCTCTCGGTTTTGTGCTTGACCTCGACACTCTTCCCTCGGAGATACGCGCTGACGCAATTGCCCTGATGAAAGAGATGTCGACTGGGCGGGTTGCAACGACGGTTGGCAGGTTGCATCCGATGGACGTGGTGGTAAAGTTTTACCATTCGCCGCCGGTCATTCTGATCCTGACGGCAGAGATCAAGCCGGATGACAACTTTGATGGGAAAGTAATTCTGGCGTAATGTTTTATTAATCAATAAAAAGCAGTTTGATATTCATTTTCACTTTGCTGCACCGAGATGGCAAACCCCGTCGAGATGCAGACTGTCTCTGAGCGGATGCGGCAGCTTCTTCATTTCACGGGCGAAAACTTTTACGGCGGCATCCAGTGGCCGGAAAACTGGCCGCAGCTTGTTGCCAAGGAAAAATACATGTTCTTTCCAGCCACTCCGTTTGTCTACGAGATTCCGCGCTTTGGAGAAACCATCCGGGCCGGTGTTCAGGGCGGACATCCCCCCACCAACGCCATTATCAAAAACGCGTATGTATTTTTTAAAAATTATTATCTCCTTTGACTTATTGAAATTTCACAGGTTTGTCCCCAACCTGGCGGCCAACTCAGAGCCGTATCTTGTGACCTACAATGCGGGCACCGACACGCTCCGCATTGAGAAGCGCTAAAGTAACCGGGAAAATAATACATTTTCAACTTTTGTCCGTTTTAAATACAAAATCACTTTCAACCCTGACCATGGCGGGCAACGCCGACGAGTTGAAAGTTGCAACCGAGTTGCAAATTGCAACCGAGTTTATCCGCAAAGTGTTTGAATACACCGGCAAGGAGATTCGGGGCGATTTCAAATGTCCGCCTGACATGGAAATCGGGTCTGGCCTAGTTGAGCCGCGATACGCGGTATGGCCAGACGACCGTGATTTGGAGATGGAGTACTGGATCAAGGGTCCGTTTGCCATGTTTGAAAAAGGCTTTCAAGAGAAGGCGTTTCATCTCCGCGAGACCTACGACATGGTGTAGGTTGAACTTGAACTTTGTATGGTCAGCTGATACCCGTTGAATTGCAGGTTTGTCAAGTGCCTCATTGAAAACGCCAAACCGTGGAACGTCACGCGCGCAATGGGAGGCGAGCTGGTCTTTAACATACCACCCAGCATGAAGAAGAAGAAGTAGCGGACTATTTTTTATCTGATTGAAAATAAAAACCGCATTTTCCAACATGGGGACTCACGGCGAACAGGGTGTATTTCACCTCGACAATCTGAAAGCCTCGCTGATGACTGAGTTGGATCAGCAGCGATCAATGTCCCCGTTTGGTGCCACTCTTGTTGGCGTTGTCCTTGTGGGTGGATTCCTCTCGGGCTTTTTTATCACCGCGGTTGCTGCACTTATCTTATGCTACATTTTTTGCCCTGGCTTCTTTGGCGTGTATGATGTGCGTGATTTCCGCGCGAAACAATCGCTCGCAAGTGCCATTGACGCGCTCAAGAGCCTGGCGCCGTCCCTGAGCGTGCAAGAGTACGAAACGGCGCATCGCGACATTGTCTACCGCTACTCACGTATGTACAATGTGCAGGTTGACAATGACGATTACGACGATGATTAGAATAACTGCAAGCAGTTTACATTTTACCGGGAAATTTGTTTTCACAAAAATAAAACCCGAATGAAATACTACATTTTCGCAAGCATGTCTGTCGTTTAACCACAGGCTGACTGCGTGGCCAACCGTACGCGTCGCAACACAAAGATGATGTAATGATCTGAAAACATCGGTTTAAATAATTTTATTTACTCGGGCAATCTCATTACATTGACAAGCATTCGAATGTGTCGCTGCACATTCCGTGTCGGGATCTTGTAACGCTTCACGCACAGCAAGGCTATCCAGCCCACCAACCGATTGATGTAACTGTAGTTGTTCGCCGCCATAAACTGTAAACAAAGCAAGTTAGATACACTGTATTGTACCTTTCTTATTTCTATACCTCTGGCGTAATGAACCGGTCCAGCAATACATTGACCGGGTCAAGTTCCATGTATGAATTCATCACATCCAACACATCCCCAAGACCGCCGTGGGGTACAAGAACCAGTTTCGGGTGCGACACGATGCGCATCATCGTCGATAGGCTCGCGTGTATGCGGAAAAAGGCAAGCGGGTAGTGCTCAATGAACGCGTCCAACAGCATCATGATAAATTGACGGGAGCAATTACTCTCGTTCCACATCACAAGAATCTTGTAGGTTTCTCGCGTATTAGGTAAATCTCGTATAAGTTCAATCACCTCGGCATAATGGACTGCACGTCGTGCAGCCGGCATGCGCGTGAGCCGTCCGCATCCCTCGAGCATAAAGTCGCACAATGGCTCAAAAATGTCCTCCACGCGATGCGAACGGTAGGAGCCAGTGTAAAAGGACTCTGGCTCATCTGTGATCCTTGCCAGCGCAGACGCGCGGTCCTGCACGCGTCGCATGTAGCGTTCGTGCCAGTGCAGCTCGGCCGGAACAGTCCATCTGATCTGACGGGGGTTCGCCCCATCGTTGTAAATCAGATCAAAACGCTTGACAAACAGATCAATGAAGCTGTGCTCCCACGTTAGATTGCGGGTGAACTGGCAGATGCCTGAAAACACGATGAAAAACCGAATAAAATCGGCAAGCGGCACGCTCTCAAGCACCAAGAGCCACACCTCGGGTGGCAACATGTAGAGCGGCGCGTAGCGCGACCGAGTCACCCGCTTCATCGGCTCCTCACCCGACCGTTTGGCGCGCTTCATCGGCGGCAAATCGCCGCTATTCTCCTTGCGCTTGCGCGTTGACATGATGAACGCGGATTGTGTCGACTATTTCAAAAAGTGTCTGCCTGTATTTAGAAAATGTCCGGACTCAATCGGGAAAATGCCCGGATTTGACCGGGAAATTTCCCGGTCTAGTACTATATAGAGATTTTTCCTGATTCCAGCCAGAACCGCCCTTCTATCATGCCGGGCATCATCGAGCTCAAGTCTGCGATTCTGCAAAGAGCCACTGGAACCAAGTTTGGACTTGAGTCCTCTGCGCTCGAGTGTTTTTCTCGCCGTGACTGCACGGTTGAGGTGCTTTCAGAGCAGAATGGGTTTCAAGTCAAGACCAAGGATGGCAGTCACACTCTATTTTTTTACGTGAATGGAGTGGACAATGCGATTCCTGTCAAGGTCTCAATCCCGTCTCGCTCTGACATGAAGGCAAGACTGACAAAGAACAAGGAGACGGGAACATATTGCCTGCTTTTTGGCTTGATTCTCAACTCAAAGACATTTGGCGCAGCCCGCATTCAGATGAGAGCTGTTCTGGACACGACTCAGATTGCCTCTGACACCTTTACGCTCTTGCCCCGCACGAGCCCTGACAGCAGGCGGTTTTCGACGCCACCGCCGATGACAGATGAGCTGGACACGGAGATCAAGGACACGCGCAAGCGCAGTGCGCCAGATCCAGAGATGCCAGAGCCCAAGCGTCTCAAGGTTGATGTTGCCGCACCACCACGTGCCGAAAGCCCCAAGCGCCCGGCCCTTGACCTTACATCGGCCGTCATGGCTCCGCTGCGCGCGACCGCAGCGCAGACGTCTGCACCAGCAAAGGCGCCTGCTGTCGATCGCGGCGACATTGAACCGGAGCTTTTTGCCATTCTGTCCGACACTGGCTTGGTGCGCGTGAAGATTGGCGCAAACAAGAAGAGCATGGTCGACTTTCTGCAGGAGATGGGCGCCATCAGCATGCTGGACATTCCACACATTACGGCGCAGATCCTTGAAAAGAACGGCATGACGGAGATTCAGATTCGCCGCTTCCTCGACACTTTTGTAAGTCTACTGCACTTTGTTTTATTTGTTTAACTTTATTTTTTATTTTCAGACCAAGCGAGGCGTCGAGTGGGCCTAAATGTTTACTTTTTATCTGGTTATCTTCATTAAAATACAAAAACACGCGTACCTATATGGCAACATGATTACACGAAGTGAAAGCAAAATGTGGCAGGTCGCTGTGCTTCTTCTTGTGGCACAGCTGTGCGGCGCCACCGATGTCAACGAATGCACGGCTCGGACTCACAACTGTCGGGCTGGCCGTGCAACATGCACCAACACGGACGGCAGCTTTGCGTGCGCCTGTAATACGGGCTGGAGTGGTAACGGGGTTTCTTGCACCAACATCAACGAGTGTCTTGAGGGTATACACAACTGTGCTGTAGTAGGCGGATTGTGTGACGATAACGCGCCTGGATTCGAGTGCTATTGTGCCAATGGATTTGCCGGCGACGGTGAGACTTGTATTGACATTGACGAATGCACCGACAACGAAGACGATTGTCTCGACCTGACTGCAACCTGTACCAACACGCCTGGAAGCTTTGAATGCACTTGTAACACAGGCTACAGCGGCGATGGAGTGGTTGAGTGTGTCGATATTGACGAATGCGAGCCTGGGCCGTGTAGCAGCAACGCTGTCTGTGGAAATAACGTCGGCTCGTTTACGTGTGTCTGCAATGTGGGATACACCGGCCCTGGCACGTACTGCGACGCCATCAACGAATGCACCACCGGGTCACACACATGCGGTTCGTCTGCCATCTGCACTGATAACGGCGACAGTTTTTACTGTGCATGCGTTACAGGCTACCACATCCAAGATGAGATTACATGTGTCAACACAAACGAGTGCACCACTCCCTATGGTGGGCGGCGCGTGCCAGCTATGCTACACAACTGCAACGCGCACGCAACGTGTTCAGACACTATAGGTAGTTTTAATTGCGTTTGCAACGACGGATATCTTGGGACTGGTGTTGACTGCGAAACGGTAAATGAGTGCATATTTTTCATGCACAATTGCAACGCGCAAGCGACATGCACGGACATTGAGGGCAGCTTTACCTGCGCCTGCAACACTGGCTACACGGGCAACGGCACCCACTGCTCATCTATAAATGAATGCACGCTTGGAGTTCACAGCTGCCACAGCAACGCGACTTGCATTGATACTCAAAGCAGTTTTACCTGCTTCTGTAAAGTTGGGTTTACTGGAGACGGCGCGGACTGCGCCAACATTGACGAGTGCGAGCAAAACACCGACACTTGCACCTTTGCCAGCTGCACTGATACGCTGGGCTCATTTGAGTGTGGAGACTGCATCCCAGGCTACACGGGCACCGCGCCAGTGTGTGTTAGCTACAACGAGTGTGTTGAGGAATCAGACGACTGTGATCATACAAATGGGTTCTGCACTGACACAATCGGCAGCTTCACGTGCAGCTGCAACATGGGGTTTACACTCGTTGGAACAAATGCATGTTCCGACACAAACGAGTGCGAAACCGGCACGCATGCATGTCATTCAAATGCACAGTGTTTCGACTATCCGGCTGGCACGTACACATGCGAGTGTCTGGTTGGATTTGAGGGCGACGGCTATATTGCGTGCGATACGATCAACGAGTGTAACACCGGAGCACACTCCTGCGGCGAGAACGCCGACTGTACTGATACGTTTGGGAGTTTCTGGTGCATCTGCAGTGTCGGATACACAGGCTCTGGCATCACATGTGTGGATATTGACGAGTGCGATGAACTGCTAGACTCGTGCAACATAAGCCATCCATGTGTAAACTCTGATGGTAGCTTCGCGTGTGTTTTAACAACAACTCCGACAACAACCCCGACTACAACTCCCACGTCGACACCGACAACTACGGCAACGACAACACCCACCACCACGCCAACTTCTACTCCAACCACAACGGCTACCACCACACCAACTTCTACACCAACGTCCACCCCAACAACGACTCTAACTACCACGCCAACAACAACTCCGACGTCAACACCGACAACCACGGCGACAACAACCCCTACGAGTACGCCAACTTCAACTCCAACCACGACGGCTACCACCACACCAACAACCACACCAACAACAACTCCTACATCAACGCCGACGACCACGGCAACAACAACCCCTACGAGTACGCCAACTTCTACACCAACCAGCACACCCACAACAACAGCAACTACCACAGCAACCACCACTCCCACAACGACTCCAACAACAACAGCCACGACAACACCAACCACCACGGCTACCACCACGGCTACCACCACCCCAACTTCTACCCCAACTTCAACCCCAACAACGACAGCCACAACAACTGCTACCACGACACCAACATCGACACCTACAACAACAGCGACTACTACTCCAACCACAACAGCCACAAGCACCCCAACTACAACGGCAACAACCACGGCAACCACGACTCCAACAACAACAGCCACAAGCACCCCTACAACAACAGCAACAACAACACCAACTTCTACTCCAACCACAACTGCTACCACGACACCAACATCGACACCTACAACAACAGCCACAAGCACCCCTACAACAACAGCAACTACGACTCCAACAACGACGGCAACTTCTACTCCAACCACAACTGCTACCACGACACCAACATCGACACCTACAACCACAGCAACTACGACTCCAACAACGACGGCAACAAGTACCCCGACTACTACTGCAACAACAACACCCACAAGTACTCCAACCAGTACTCCTACCACAACACCGACATCCACTGCGACATCGACACCCACTACAACTGCAACCACAACGCCAACCACTACGGCTACGACAACTCCAACTTCAACACCGACTAGCACACCGACATCTACTCCAACCACCACAGCTACAACTACACCCACTACAACACCAACATCTACGCCGACTTCAACACCAACCAGCACGCCGACATCCACTCCTACCACCACCGCAACCACAACACCAACAACAACGGCTACATCGACTCCTACCACAACGGCTACGACAACGCATACTTCTACACCAACATCAACTCAAACGACAACCGCAACCACCACCCCTACAACAACTCCAACGACAACCGCAACGACAACACCTACTTCTACACCAACAACAACGGCTACATCGACTCCTACCACAACGGCTACGACAACACCTACTTCTACACCAACATCGACTCCAACGACAACCGCAACCACAACGCCGACCACCACGGCTACAACGACACCTACGACAACACCAACTACCACGCCTACTAGCACCCCAACGACGACAGCCACAACAACACCTACAACTACTCCTACTTCAACGCCAACAAGCACCCCGACTACCACCCCAACATCAACCGCAACAACAACAGCCACCACGACACCGACAACAACTGAAACTACAACACCAACTACTACACCGACGTCTACTCCTACCACTACTGCAACCACAACTCCTACTTCAACGCCTACTACATCAGCAACAACAACCCCTACAACCACACCAACATCGACTCCAACTACCACGCCTACTTCCACTCCAACAACAACCGCAACAACAACACCAACATCGACACCCACAACAACGGCAACAACAACTCATACCACTACTCCAACTTCCACTCCCACCACAACGGCCACAACGACTCCAACTACAACACCTACAACAACCGCAACAAGTACTCCCACCACAACCGCAACCACAACACCAACTTCCACTCCAACATCGACGCCTACAACAACGGCAACCACAACCCCAACTTCGACTCCAACTACCACTGCAACAAGCACCCCAACCACGACTCCAACTTCGACACCTACCACATCAGCAACAACAACTCTTACTACTACGCCGACATCCACCCCAACCACAACAGGTATGGCAACAACGCCAACGACCACTCCCACAAGCACACCAACGACAACGGCAACCACAACCCCAACTTCGACCCCAACTACCACTCCAACATCCACCCCAACCACAACAGGTATTGCAACAACGCCAACGACCACTCCCACAAGCACACCAACTTCAACGCCGACCACAACAGCTACGACTACGCCCACAAGTACACCGACTTCGACGCCAACCAGCACCCCGACGACCACCGCCACGACGACGGCAACAACAACCCCAACTACTCTTAACTTGTGTCTTATCAACGCTGATACATGCGACGGGAACGCGACGTGCACACTGACGCCCGGCAGTTTTGAGTGTGTGTGTAATGCAGGGTACACGGGGAACGGAACAGCCTGCGCCGACTTGAATGAGTGTCTGCTCGGGACACACGAGTGTGATCCTAATGCGTTTTGCACAAACACGGCTGGCAACTACACGTGCGCGTGCAACCTAGACGGTTTTTCTGAAATTTGGGGTGTCCCGCTGCCGGGCCGCGAGTGCCCCGACGTAAACGAGTGTACATTATCTCTTCACACGTGTCACTACAATGCGGTCTGCACCAACGAAATTGGCAGTTATACATGCGCGTGCAACACGGGCCACACGGGCAGCGGTATGGTGTGTACCGATATCAACGAATGTTCTGCGTCGCCGTGTCATGCGTGGGCGACCTGCTTTAATAATGTTGGGAGCTACACGTGTGCGTGCAATACTGGCTACAACGGAAGCGGGATTGGATGCACGGACCTGAACGAGTGCACGCTCAATGCCGATACGTGCGCAGTGCATGCCGTCTGCAACAACAATGCCGGAAGTTTCACGTGTGCGTGTAATACCGGCTACACGGGCAACGGGTCGCAGTGTGACAATATCAACGAGTGTCTCGCTGGAGATGATAACTGCAATGGTTTGGCAACATGCACCGATACAAACGGCACGTTTACCTGCAGTTGCAACGAAGGCTACATTGGCACAGGTCACCCGCCTGCTGGGTGTATTAATCCTATCGCGTGTGACAACGAAACAGACACTGGCGGCTGCAATGTTTCTGCATCCTGCGTGCTTGTGAGCAACGGGGCGTCTCCGCAGATGTTTGAGTGCACCTGCAACCGCGGCTATGAGGGAAACGGCGTATCGGACTGCGATGACATTGACGAGTGCGGACTGGAGCTGATCGTGTGCTCTCCTCATGCGACTTGCGCAAACACGCCTGGCTCGGCTACGTGCGCCTGTAACAACGGGTTTACGGGCAGCGGTCTTACCTGTGAAGACATTGACGAGTGTGCGGATGACAATGTCCGATGCAGTTCCAATTTTTACTGTCTGAATGTGATTGGGTCTTTCTTCTGCGTGTGCCCGCAAGGAATGACCGGGTGTGCCATGTCAATATGCGACAATGACGATCCTGACTGTGTGGTCCCAACCTGCCCACCCTGCGAGTACATCGACGAGTGCGCATTAGACTTGCACTTTTGCTCTCACACCTGCACAAACAGGGAAGACGGCAACTACACCTGCAGCTGTCCCACCGGCTACACACTTGGTGCTAACAACTTTACATGCATTGAGGATGCAACCGAGCCTCCACCGACGACAGCGCCTCGCAGTAAAAGCAATACTTTAGCGCACGCAACTGTTGTGGCATCAGTCGTTTCGGTGGTTGGGGTAGCATTAACCGTTATCGCAGTTCAGATTTGCAACGCAGCAGCCTCGTCATCCTACAGTTTAATGGCAGATGATATCCCATAGAATCAGTACACAAGCTGTATAGATTTATTTAAAATTTTGTATGTTTTATCGTAATAGTTTGTGATAATAATATGGATACGTGGATCCGACTCGTCAACATCCATCTCCACTTCGCTGCAGGAAAACGTGTCAAACACGTTAGGCTCGATCAACGGGTCGATGCTGGCAATAAACTGCGTTAGAATGTCCTCGATGCCAAGATATCCATCGTCTCTACAAATCTCTCCGTGGTACGCGGAGAAAAGGATGTAGAGCGTGAAGGATGCCTTGCACGGTGGAATCGAATCGAGAAATTCAATAAGTTCGTCATCGCTTTTGTCGTCTTTGTAGTAGTTCAGCGGCGTGTTGATACCCTCTCGCGTGCAATGGACTGTGACGTGATGCAAAGCGGTTTGACCCATCTCGGACATCGTCTGCCCGTTTATGTCAGAGTAATTTTTACCTAGCCATTTTCAGCATGGGGGAGACCCATGCGTTTTTGCTGCCGGTTGCTCTGGGTGAGGACGATCCGACCCATTGGACCCACCAATGGGCAGCAGTCGGCATTCCGATTACACTGATACCCGTGACACCCAACAAAGAAGGGGCGCTGACACACATCAGCTTTTGTGCGCGCGGACAGTACGCGCCGCATGACCAGGGCACACGCATTTACGCGAAAGAGGGACTTTTTGGCACCACGACTCTGTTTTCGGAACCGGGTACCGTGCTTTCCGAGATGGACCGATACTGGTCCCAGTCCAAGGACTACACGCTGTTGAAAAACACTGTGTGGCCCATGGAGATGGCGATGAAGCTGAGTGTGTGGTATCCCCGACAATGCAATCACTTGTGCGGGTGGACGGAGAACGGGGAGATTTGGGAGGTGCGAAAGGGGGAGCGTGTTGTACAGCTGCCAGTTGTGCCGGACTTTAAGCTGACCTATTGATTCACCAAATACATATGCGCAAAAGATAGATAGATGGTACAAAGAAATGTCAAAGACTGACAATTCGTTTTCGCGGCTGCGCTGGCTGAATCTCAGTGCGGCGGCGTACCACACGGTCAGCGCCGCCGCGCTATTTGCGCTGACAGATCGGCACGCCGTATCGCCAGTGCACGTTGATCACACCAATGACCACCGCGGCAACATGACGCTGTATGGCCCGGCCATATCGGAAATCGGATCGGCCAAAGTCGGCTACCTCTCGGGAGTGTTTTTGCTGCTGGCAGCGCTCGACCACTTTGCCGTTGCCACGTTCTTCCGCAGCACGTACGAGGCGCAGCTGCGCAGATCAGTCAACTACTTTCGCTGGATTGAATACAGCGTGTCGGCGTCGGTGATGCACGTGATGATTGCCATGCTAGCTGGCGTCATGTCACTGCAGCTGCTGCTGTCTATCGCAGGCCTTACCGTATCCACCATGATGTTTGGACTGGTGCAGGAGATGCTGACGACACGCCGACGCGGCCGACCACACCGCAAAAGTATCGTACCGTTCCTGCTGGGATTTGTGCCGCACTGCATCTGCTGGACCGTAATCTACATTACGTATGGCTACAGCGCACACGACGCACCGCTCTTTGTGCATTTTATCATGGGCGGCCTGTTTACGACGGACCTGATGTTTGCAGTCAACATGATTCTACAGCAGTGGGAGATTGGGTGGTGGAAAAGCTACATTTGGGGGGAATACATGTTTGTGGCGTTATCGTTTACGGCAAAGTCCATGCTGGCCTGGACCAATTTCGGGGGGACACAGTCGCTGTAATAATACATGTTTTATTTTGGACCCGCATTACCCTCATCATCAACTTCCTCTTCCTCTTCTGCTGGTTCGTACCGAAACCCCACCGAGAAAGCGCCATCTTGTTCAAACCGAAACGTGTATGATTTTAGCTCCTTGCCCATAAGCCAAAACAGGAACCGCCCCAGAAACAGACACGCAAGTGCAATCGGCTTGAGGATCACAATCATTGTGCATCCCACCCCCGCGATGGCGTATCCATGAGTAGCAACGGCGTTCTTGTAGTATAATGAAGCCACCTCCACGATCGAAGCAACGTACGTGGCAAACAGCAGAATCGTCACCAGCTCCGGAAACATCCTGGGCCTCCGTGAAACCGAAAATGGCGGTTTTTTCGTGCCATATTCGCAATGGAGGACGACGACAGCAGTCCGGAATGGACGCCTGACACCACTATGATGATTTCTCATACCAATGGCCCGAGGATGGACATGAGCGCGTACACCCATTTGAGAAATCTTTTTCTTCACGCCTGCAACCAGGTAACCCATTTGGACGGGTTGGAAACGCTCCAGTCTTTGACGTATCTTGGCGTGGCCAACTGTCCGCGCCTGCGCAGCCTGGCGAATCTGCCTCGGCAGCTCCGTCGACTTCACATTGCCTTGTGCAGAAGCTTATCGCACGAAAACATAAATCTGCCTGATAGTATTATGAACCTGTCAATTTCGGATGCATCGTCGTGCGTGCCTGCTGGACCACTTCCTGCTTCTCTTCTGTTTTTTACGCTCGCGGGATGTCACATGACGCGCCCGCTACCAGTGCCGTCTGCTCGGCTGAGGCGGATTGATATAGAAGCATGCGTTTCATATGACATCCCGCTTGAGATTCCAGTGCAGTACTTGCGCATGACTGATATTTTATCGATATTCAACTGTATGAATGTGGTATTTCGGATCGAGCGCTTGTTTGAATCATATCCCGTGGTAGAATGCGCTGTCGGCAACACCGTATTAAATGAGGGCGAGCCGTGGTGTCTTGCTGGCGTTGAGGGGAGGCTGGTCTACTACCATTCGGATTCTCGCAATCTTGTCGATATTGACATTCTGCGGACACTACACCCTGGATGCGTGCTTCTCCGGCTGCTGATATTGGCTACTCGCCGGGGTTTTACCATTTCAATTTACGCGACGGCGATTTTGCTGAGCGCTTGCCACCATGTCATGAAATTTAAGCTCAATTGAGATTTTATCGTAATACATATTTTCCGGTCATTTCCATCTTTCCATGGCAAGCGGCGGTGATTCTCGCAGGCTGCTGGACATTGGCGCCATGTACGTGGCCCCAAACTACCAGCTTGGACACTCGACCGACGAGACATCTCACACTCATCGCCATGTGTATCACGTCAAGATAAAAAGCGGCCATCTGGATTATTTTCTTCTGGCAGTCGGATCGAAATTTCGGCTGGTCAGCTTGATCAACCCGACCGAGCTGCTTCTCCAGATCAAAGAGGGGCTCTCTGATCGCCCCTCCGCGCTGGCAAATCACACCGTGGTGCGCGGACGAACACCGTCGGCGACCAAGTCGATCCACGACGACTGCGGCGACGAGCTGTGGCACTTGCCACAGAAGAATGACTACATTGACGTGTATCGGTTTGCTACCTACCTGTATGACGCAGGCGCACACGAGGCGATTCTTGTCACTGCGGTGAATCCTGTCGGTGTGACTGTGCCCTCGCCTGATCTTATTGAAAAGCGCACAGCGAGCTGCGAGTGGGTGCCGCCACACCTTGCACAGGTGGCAACTGCTGTTCCGTCTGACACGGTTCCGCCAAATCTAGACAACTTTTAGTTTGTATGTGTGTGTATTTTCATGAAAATACATGTCATTTGTACCCAATCAGCGTCCACACCCCTGCATGATCTGAGCGCAGCCAGAATCGCCGGCAGGTGTGCAATTCGGGCTTTGCAGCAAAAAGAACACTGTTGAGATTCGGGTCGCTGCACAGGATGGTGCTGCCCTCTGACACGGCGTCCTTGGGCTCATCTCGTAAGATTGTCGGTGGCTCGGAATGATAGTGAGCCAGCATCGGCAAAACAGCCGGCTCCTCGTTTGTAGTCTTGAGCGCAGCAAGCATGACGGCGTAGATCATGTTGGAAAGTGCGGTGTCATCCCGTAGCAGTAGGCCAGGCGAGCCGGCGTCCGCCAGCTCGAATGCGGCCCGACGCGCGGCTGCCTTGGCAATCTGACCGCCGATAATAGCATTTCGCGCCAGCACATCGGTCGGTATGATCGGCGGAGACACGCAGTCAGGTGTAGCATCCGCCATCGGTCCACCGGGAAGCGGAAATGACCGAAAAAGAATGCCGGGCAGCTCTCATTTTCAGCCCGAATGTGGTGCGCTGCATTCCTCTTGTCTGTTTTTGCAATGGGGTGTGGGTGGAAGTTTGGTTGCTCTTTCTGTGTAATATGTGATGTTTTGACAATAAAACTGGTTTATTCCTAAAATACGAGATACGCACTTGAAGAGTCCAGCGTCAGTACGTTGTAGTCGGCAAAATCCACCTTTATCGTGCCCTTGGAAAACGTGAGTTTCTTGATAACGCCCTCGCGAAGGCCGTTTGGCTTGTGGTTCTTGTAGACGGGAAACGCAATGGTGCGACCGACATCGCCTTGCTTGAGAGAGGTGTCAAACGGCGTGTTCTCCGGCAGACTGCGCGCCTTCTCCCACAGCAACATGGCAATTGCGGGCTTGGGGCAGCCCTGACCCCAGCGGCTTGCAGTTCGCTGTTGATAGGTCGGGATTGGCTCGTTCGTGGTCGGATCAATGTGGAGATCGTGTGCAAGACGCACCAGATCCTGTCTCGGATTCACGGATTCCGCGGGTGTTGGCCCGATGTCCTGGGTGCCAGCGTTGTTGCCCCCCATGTCCCGGGAGCCAACACTGTTGTCAGCATGATTCTCTTCATCTTCTTCTCCAAACAGGGCAGCGACCCACTCCTCGTGCGACATGGCTGCCATTGAGACGGAAACTGACGTGTATTTTTTATACAGCGGCAAAAATAAAAATCTAGGCTAGAGATTTATCCTTTTTAAGCCACGGAACAAGATCTGCCCGCGCAAGTATCCACATTGTGGTGATATGTGCATTCGTTAACTCGGGCTTGAGTACTACCTGTGGTAGTTTCTGCGCTTTTGTACTATCGCGACAATACCAGATATTCGCTGGAGTTCTGATGTAACACAGCGCATGCCCGATACCCTCTGCAGACGAAGATAGCATGCCGTATGAAATGCTCACCACCACGTATCGAGTCGGTTCTGTCATATTAGTACCTGGTAAATAGGGGTTTAGACTGACATTGTCTAGATCACCCAAATCCATATCCGTTTCATCGCGCGTTACAGTGAAAAGAATCGCTTGAAGAGGGCTTCTAGAAACGGCGTGATTACATTGGCTAATGCGTGATACACATGTAATGCCCTTATAATGCTCAGCATGGACGCTTGTATACATTTCGTAGTTGTTGAACGCAAAAGCGCCAAATATCTCTGCAAGCCAGCTTTGGCGGTCGGCGGGTCTTTGGTTTGTGTGGCCTGACAACCGCTCACAGTAGGAATGGATCGAGTCAGAACCTGCAATTTTATACCCTAAAGCTGCTTCGACATCATCGACATCAAGTTTTCCAGTGCAGCCAAAGTTCCACAAAAGACCCTCGTAATACAGCATTTGATGAGGTCGTACTTTGGCAAACCGTGCACCGGCTATAATGGACTGGACAACCGCTGCATGAACGCAAGTAAGTCTAATACTGAGAAGTTCTGTCGGCTCGTTAATAATATCTGCAGACGATAGTTTGAATTCGGGTGGCGGCTTGAATATCCCGACGGGGTTAACGGGCTCAATTTTTGGCACGGTTCTTCCGCACATGTAATGCGGTTCAAGTTTGGCCTCTCGTAGGCAAGCAGGGCAAAATATACAGTTGCATTTTGGACACGTGCAACATGTCTTGTCTTTATCAACGATTGCAATGCTGATAATTCCACTTTTTCTGCATCTTGGACATGCGCGCTTATCCGGTACTATTCTAGAATAAAAAGGGTACCCTTTTCATCGCTGCGGCTCAAATTAGTAGCAATTTATATAATGTACTATGCACTTACAATGTTCATGGCGTTTAAGAGCTCATCGACTTGCGGGTCATCGGCGTCTGTCTGATTCGGGCTCTTGTCGTGTGTATCAGAAACTGAGATGTAACCAGCATACCACTCTGGATATATGCCTGCGCGTAGCAGACGCGACTCCATCCCAGTGTATTTCTCTGTTCTTCAATGTCATATGCTGGCGTTTGGTAAGATCTGTGTAATTGCAGACAAAATTGGATGTAATTTATCATAGGACAGATGAACGCTCAATGACCTTCTCAATGCCGTTGCGCAGCCTGGTGTCTGTGTAAGAGGGCGGAGTGCCGTCCACAGGTGGCAGGTTCTGTCTCACAGGCAATTGGTTTTTATAAAACTCCGCTAGTTCAGTGAAGTGCTGTGCACTCAGACTGTCTCTGGTCCATCGAGTCATATCGCTGTAAAATTGCGCCATGTCTTGATGGAAACGTGTCTTTTGTCCCGCGGATGGAATGTAGTTTGCTGGTCAAGGGCACTCTGGTACAGAGTTCTGGAATCTTGTCCACTCTGACTTGGCCCGGAAGCAGCACCCACCCATGAGAGGGAGATTGTGGCGTAATATTTCTTCCTATAACCTTGTGTTTCCTAAAGTAATTACCCGGTAAGAATAATTGCGTGGCCGTACTAAGTCATTTTCTCGCCTCATTTCCCGTCATGCGGTGCACCCGTGTTGTTTGCCGGCTAGTTGCCCGATGCGTCAAAAGCATCCCGCTGCTGCTGATCATCGCGCTTGCACTGATGGTGCAGTGCAGCGAGAAAACAACGCCGCGAGAGTGTGGCCAGTGCTGGATTATTGCGTGGATTGTTGCCAGCTACTACATGACGAACGAGCAGGAGGAGATTGCTAGATTCTGTATCGGAGTTGTTCTGATGCTGATACCACTTTTCTACGCGCTTCGATTTGCCGTTGTCCTCGAGTCGTGCCCAGCCAACATGACCCTAAAAGTGGTACACGACCATCTGTTTCGGCCAACAAGGTGCAATGAAAGCATTGACTTTTTCAGCGAGGTTGAGTGCGATTTGAATCGAGGGTTTGACCGGTGTATCGAGGTTGCAAAATTTAATTGTAGCTTGATCGATTTGTCAAAGAAATAAACCAAGTTTTTGAGAAATTGGCGCATTTTCACAATGCCGGCGATCGAAACTACCCTGCTGCCGGCCGAAATCATCATCTACATTCTGCTGTTTTTGCCCTACGATTCAGACATTGATGGATTTGTCCGGGCCATGCGCCGGGCTTATCCGTCCGTGGTTGCAGCCGCAGATGCTGAGAAGTGCATACGGCGTAAGCGTCTGCTGCTTGTTGCCGACCAGTGGGTTGCGGCTGCGCATGGTGGCCTGGCGCTTTCGGGCAGCGCGGCGATTCCATCGCTTGCCGAGAGCGGGCGTTTCAGCGACGTGGATATTTTCCAGCTCAACGCCGCCCTGAAATTAGAAGAGAGTATGCCGGAGATTCTTGAGAACGAGTACCCGGTCTCGACCGAGTTTGTCTGTCACGAGCTGTATCCATCCGAGTTTATTGTGGACACTTACGTGGTTCCATTTTTGGGGAACATCCAGTTCATCTCGTTTCGGCAGCCATGCAACAATGTTTTCTGCACTGACAATGAGTGTCGCGGCACTGTTGTAAACTACACGCTGGAAAAGCTTTTTGACCGGTTTGACGTCCCACACGCCATGGTGGCGTACACTGTGCCACGTCAGCGAGTTACACATCCCTTGTGCGGAACGAGCATCAAGTACAGGTGTAACGCGTTACCCGATCTCAAGGACCTCGAGAAGGGATGCTCCAAATGGAACGAGTCAAAGATTGCCGCCAGCCTCCGACGTGCGTTTAAATACACCCACAAGTACAAGTTTGAGCTCGACACGGCCGAGCTGCACGCAATCGTAAAGGCGGCGAACATGGCGCTGTGTGTCACATGCGGACGATGTGATTTTGAGTTCTGGATGAGAAGACACAAATGCTCTGGAACACCCGTATTTTATTGTGCTTAGCAAAAAATAAAGTTGACTTTTCTGCTCTCATTTTCATTCTTTTTGCCATGGAGCACAAATGCCCAATTAATAATTTCTGCCTGCAAAAGGGTGTTGTTCTCAGGGATGGGGTGGACTTGCCTGCAGTCTACAGACACTGCATGCCGTCTGCATCAGTGTGCCAGGGTGTTTTTACACTAACACAGCACAGGACCAAAACACGAATCTCTGTCCCCATCTCCCTCGGACCTGCCATGATCTACAGCGACTCAAATCTGTATCTTGGCCTTGGATGGATCCTGGTGCCCGGCATGCCTGGAACCCGCCGAACGCGACGCGAGGAGAATGTATTTCGACTGTGGGTTTATCCGGAAGATGGGACGTGGAGTTTAGAGTGTCCGGAGCGACCGTATTTTAGATGTGAGGGATGGGGACTTGAGATTGAGTGAATACAGATTTTATGTCATTTTCACCATGCCCCGCAAGCAGGTTGTCCACGTACGCATGGTTCGCTTTGACGGAACTGGCGTGATTGTCGCGTTTTGCGGCTCGCAGGTGCTGCGTCAGGCGCGCGCAACAAAGTACCGCGCACTTGGCGAGCTGCTGGGGACCACATCCAAGGGCACTGCAGGTGGAACTTTTTGCATGGGTGAGGCGATAAAGTACATCTGGGACAGTGACGGAGTGCGGGAAAATAACCCGTGTAATGAATCAAATCATTAAATGGTCTTGCTCATAATAACCGCCTCGTGAAGCGTCTTGCATGTGCCGTTGAAGATAAGCGCACAGGGAGTATGGTTGCAGTCTGTTTTGCCGCACCACATCCACTCAAAGTTGTTCAGGTCGCCGCGGCTTCCATTCCACGCCTATAACACGTGTTAACATAAAAATAATGCATACATCTGTTCACGTACGTGTGGGGCCAGCAGCTTTTTGCATTCGGGGCATGGACGGGCCGGATTGCACGTGCCAAGCACACCGTCCGGATAATAGTGGCATGATGTGCACTTGCACGTGAATGGCTCACACGTGTAAAACTTTGACTCGCTGTTCTGGCGGCAGACCTTGCAGCGATTCATGCTGCAGTGATAATGCTCATTTCCGCCGTGGAGATGGAGCAAGATTCGGTTGTGCAGGCCGTGATCGATAAGTTTGCCGAGCGTGCCAAAGCCGGACATCAAAAGTACGGCACAACGATGGATCGGACCAATTTGACACGCAAGCAGTGGCTGCAGCATCTGCAGGAAGAGCTGATGGACGCGGTAGTCTACGCTCAAAAGTTACTTGTGATGATGGACGGTGTTGACAAAGAAAAATAGTGTATTGTGTTATTTTTCATGGTGGCAAGCAAACGCATAATCTTATTCAACACAACCAAGTTTTGTTCTTTGAAAGCGTCACTCAAAACATCTTTAGTGTTAGGGGTATACCAAATCTCAAAGTAGTTATCGAATTCGTTGAACTGGTCTAGCTTGTCCTTGACTTTGAAAGTTTCAAGCGCAGACTCATACCCAAATGAAGCTGGTTTCAGACCAAAAAGCACAACCGTGCAGTTCATTTCTTTAAACGGCTTAACCTGGTCTCGAATACTATCATGTAATTGTGGCAGTCCTAATGCAAAAACTATGTACGGAACCAACACAATAGCGTTGTTTGTAACACTATCAGCTTCATGCAGTGAAATGCCAACTGTCTTGAATTCTTGGCGTAGTTGTGGTATAATCGATGCTATTTTTTGCTGATTACCGGCTGGATTTGTAATGTAGAGTTTATATTTTGCGTCTGGATTGGGGCGGTACTTTGCAGGTTCTTTTTTTTGACTCTCGGGTGTATCTTTGAGCTCGTGACCCGCATCATGCGCTTTCCACAGCCGAACAAGTGCAAGCGCAAGATCGTGATTGCGCAGCAGTGTGCTTTCCATGGCAACAATTATCGCATATTTTTTATCATATTTAGGTCAAACATATCTGGTAAATAATATAATATACCAAACTGGTATTTATTCAGACCATTTTCATTCTGCTCGCCATGTCGCACGCGCCTTGGAACCACATAAAAGTCAACGATATCATTGCCATCGGAACGCCCAAGACTCACGGCGGATACGACTGGTCATTTGCTGTCGCGCGGAGAGTGGATAAAAATTTGCTCGAGGTCACTCCCTGTGTTTCCGGCACTCTCCAGCTTAACCCGGGCGCAGCCAAGCGCCGGTTTCACGTGGAAAAGGGCCGCCGAGTGTTTGGGAAAACAAGCCCTGATACGTACCTCTTTACGGTGGCCGAAAAATTCAATCCCGACGTGTCATACACGCCTTCTTATGTTCCAAAGTTTAGTTAAATGATGGTTTACATGGTGTAATTAAAGTGCATCATCGCCCAATTCACCCCGCCAATCACATGATACTCAAACGAGAGTTGTCGTTTGCCTTCCACTGCGTGTCCTCCTCCTCTCCTTCTTCCTCGCTGGCCGCCACATCGGTGACTACACTCTCAGTAATGCTGGCAAACTTTGCAATGATTCTGCCGTAAATCATCACCAGCGCCCCAAAGTGCTGTCGAGCAGATGTGTATGGCGCAACTGATGTGAGCAGACGCGCAGTCTCCTCCATGGCAAGTCGTGCGCGGGTGATCTCATCCATCTTCTGAAGCAAGACGGAAAATAAACCATTTCTGACAAAATATATTTTATAAAAGTTTGACCGGGAAAATCTGCATTTTCACCATGGCATTGCCGGCCATCGAGTACGAGTACCAGCTGCAGGAGCACGACGAAAGCGGGTTTCAGGCGACCACGACCGTTCTGTTCACTTTCAAGACAAAGAGTGCCGCGGAGGCCGTGATGAAGACATACTCGGCCAGCAAGCAAGCATTCATGCGGATTGTGTCTGTGCTCAAGCCCACCGTCTTTGAAAGTCTGGAGCACTGGCAGAGACGCGCAGACATTGAACGGCTGCAACGCATTGGACAAACCCTGTCAGGGGACGATCTTTTATTTCTACTCAAGTTTGTGGGGAAGTAAATCCTTGTATTACAGAATCTTCACTTGAGAAGTGGTGCAAGCTTAGCAAGTTGTTCGCGCAGCTGCTGGCGCTCCTTGCCCGGCAGATACCGCAGCATGACACTGTCTGGCTCGTGCAATATGTTCCAGCACCAAATGCCGCGCGCACCAGCCATCATCAGCTCGTCGCGCTGCAGCAGCCGCAGCGCCTGTTCCACCTTGCGCGGCGTTGCGGCCAGAAACGGTGCGTGCGCAATAATCTCTGGGATGGTAGTGTCCTCGCTCTGCTCCTTGCGCCGTTTGTTCTGGATCACCTCAATGATGATTCGCTGGATCATCAGCACCTCGCCCAGCCCCCGATTCGGGTTCGAGTCGTCCTCCCACTCGGGCGTGTGTAGCAGCGAAGTCAGAAACGTGTCTTGTTCGTCGTTGCCTTTGATTTTAAACCCCAAGCCATCAGCCGGGAACGGAATAAATGTCCCTTTTTTCTTCGACTTGCGCGGCATCCCGAGGGCCGAAAATGAACCTTCCCGGTTTAGACTTGGCCAGCTCATTTCCCGTTTCCGCTCTTTTTGGGATGGCTGACGCGGACAAGCGAGCATTTTTGAAGGAGCAGTCCAGCATTGCCTACCTGCTTGTCATTGACAAGTTTCGCATTCGCGTGCCGGGATTTGACTCGAGGGGCTCTCACGAACAAGTCCGCGCGCGCATGCAGACTGCTGCCGCCGAGGACGAGGAGCTGCTTAGGTACTGCGCGCTGTTTGATGACATGCGCAACGTGCAGCTTCTGATGGAGGCCAATGCGCGCGTCCCGGTGGACGTGGTCGAGCGCATTGCAGATTTTATCAGCAGAATGTAATTTACCCGGTCATAGATTTCAATAAAAAAAAATCTTTCGCCCTCATTTTCCGCCATGCAGCATGCCGCGTGTGTTGCCGCCCATACCAGCATCGTTGGCAGAAATGTGAAGCTGACACACTCTGGCTTGGTGTTTGGCACCATCAACGGCAGCACCGTCAATCTGTACGACACGTTCTTTGGCACGCTTGTGCAGATTGCTGACCCAAGACACACGCTGCCAATCACGGCATTTGACTTTGACGACCCAGCGTGCACCGTTCTTGTCACCTCTTCGCTGGACCGGACTATTCGTTTTATGACACGGCCGGATGCCTCTTTTCCTTTCCTTGTATCGGGCTTTACGCACATTCAAACAAACGATATCCCAACTTGGTGTGGCTTTTATCCTGCAATTCGCTTGCTGTATGCCGGATTTTTCAGCGGACTGGCTGGCGTGTGGACGCCCATTAATGGCGTGCTTGAAGATGTGCGATATGGGAGCCAGGTTAATTTTCCAGCTGGCGCTGTGACCAAGTGCAAATTTTCGCGCGACGGCACGCGGATAGCGGCGCTTTACAACCACAAGTACCTGTTTGTGCGAGTCAGATTTCAGGAAATTATAAGTACCGCCAAAGCTCCAGAGCTGCAGGACTGGACTGATTTTGACGTGTCGCCGTCGAACAAGTTTGCTGTGGCCACCGTGTTGCGTGTGGCACACGTTTATATTCAGGGCCATGGAGTTATGCGCCTTCATTGCGAGCTAAAGGGACACGTTGATACGGTGACAGCGTGTACTTTCTGTCCCACTGCTGACGATGTGGTGGTCACTGCCTCGGCCGATCATACTCTGCGGCTGTGGGGCGCGGAGAAAGGGGAATGTCTACAGATTTTGAGCAGCCACTCCAGCACCATTCAAAGCTGTGCGTTTTCATTCAACGGCGAGATAATGGTCTCTGTCTCGGCCACCGACACGCGAGTCTGGGACATGAGCGGAACCGCTGTGAAGATCCTGTTGCTGATTCTTGCAGCGCGGCGAAAACGGATGCGCCATCCGCCGGCCGAGCTTTGGCGACATTTTATCTTTCTAGAGTACTTTTACGATTATTTGTACAAATAACCCGGGCAATTTTCCAGAATAAAAATAACCGGGCAATTGCCCGGTTAGCATATAAATTCAAATTTGGTAGATTTTTCCGCATTCGCAGTCTGCCATGGCCGACGAGTTGCCGCCTCCGTATTCAGAGCAGGATCCTGCAGAGCAGCAAGCAAAGTGTCGCTGTCGCATGATCAATGCCATCATTACAGACCGGGATGCGATGGACGCGGCCGAATTTGCTGCGCAGTTGGCCAAGTGTGATCCAAAGACCACCGGCATTGCATTGGACAGCAAACCAATGCCAACTTCAAGACATCAGCTGGCGGAAATGGCAGGCATCCCACCGGATGCCTGCTATTTTTTAACACAGCAACTCTTGCGCATCATTTTCGGCGCCCAGAACTTGATCCGAATCAAGAACATCCACATGTACGAGCACAACTACATCAACATGCCGAGCGTCGACGGCATTCGTGCGTTCCGCATGCTGGAAACCTGCGCCCTGCAGGACATCAAGATCAACCCATCAGGCGCAGTCTACATGCCCTTCAAGAAGGAGGGCAAGGACCGGCCGGGGTACGTGTACTTTATAGCGTACAACAACCGGGATTTTATGATGGTCTATTGTGATGTTTGATTCCAGCTTTTGACACGCAATACAGCCATTTTTTCATTTCTGCTCGGTTGATTTGTGGCCCATGTATTTTTTAAGAAAGCTCATAAATGGCGTCGGGCGAGATGGAGCTTGAAGAGATAAATATGTGGAACCTTGGTACAATTGGGTGGCGGAAATATCTTGCGGCCAATATGAAAGAGTCGCTTTTCGACTGGAACATTGACCAGACGCGGGCGCGGTCTGATTTGCCGCGCACCAACAACCTTACAAAGCGCATGTATCTTGCCAGCCCAGACGAGCGACCGACAGGCGAAGTGACGCAAAGCGATTCCCGCACCGTTATCAAAATAGCATATCGCCTCTGCGTGGTTGCACCGCCTGACTTTGACCGGCACCTGCGCGAAACCGTCAAGGGTGTCATTCGCGCCATTGAAGCGGGCAAAGCTGCCTCGCCAGTGCCAGACTGCCTTGCAAGACAGTATGCACACGACCTGCTTTACGGTCTTGCCGATGCCGCCAGCTGCCCGTCCCGCCCGTTTCCGCCGATGGAGTCATTGCTCATCTACCATCTCTTTCGATTTTTCTGCGATGAAGGCGACAACGTCTACGCTGCTGCCACCAGCCCGCGCGTTCTTGAGCTGCGAGATATTTTTCTCGACCCGGAAAAGACACAGATCGTAAAGAATCACCTTTCCCGCCGCGCGACATTTCGGCCCGCGGGCAAAAACACCACATGGGAACACCCGAGCAACGCACTGCTGTTTCCTCCGATCTTCTCTGCCCGCGAGACACGCGTGGCAAACATCCGCGAACAGCGGGCCAAAAAATAAAGTTGATAAAATGTTTATTCTATGCGTCCAGATGAAATACAGTAAATTCTTTCAGCGGTGGATATGGCATGTGATCCGGAAGCACCAGTATGACCCGACACCATAGGATGGTTGTTATGTGGTTCACCATTTCCTGCAGCCACACACGGTCCGACAAGTGGTTGCAGCAGTCAATCACAAAACCGGTAGGCTCGCGAGTTTTGAGGTTTCTGGTCGTATCGCCACGGCCAACTCGCCTCCATCCAAGCTCGTCAACCATCTGATTGATACACTCGCGGCGAAAAACGCCAGCAACCACCATGGGCGACAATCCGCTCGAGTGTATCGCCGCAATGTCAGCCTCCATCCTCCGCCCCGAGAATGAGCATGCCGCGCCGTCGGCTTGTTCTTATAAATTAAAGAGATGGAAAAGTCCGTCCGAATTCCTACCCAAGCGGGTGAAATTTTTTTGTAGTCGCAGCCGGGTTGAGGTCGGAAAGTGCTTAGAATTTACACCAGTTAAAAGGTAGAGTTTCCGCCTGTCCTCATTTTCGCCATGGCCGACGCATCCAGTAGTGTTGCAGCGGTGCCCAAGTCTCTGTCCGGCGTGGTGCCGCATGGGTGCTTTCCATGCACACAGCGCATTTTTGACCACTGCACGACATTTGGACTTGTGACGCCTGGAGAGTCAACGCTGCCAACCACAGTCATGCTACCTGACAGTGCGGCCAAGTGGGGAGTGTGGGCCAGCATGCCACCGAGCGACGCCGAACTGGTATATTTGTGGTTGCACTGTGTTCATCTGCAACTAATTGGTATTTTTGCATGTAGGCTGATCCGATCTTGAAGAACATGCCACCGGCCTATCTGAAATGCATCACCACCGTGTCTGCGCCAGACGAAATCATCCGTGGTCATCGGGCTCCGCAGAGCGAGGAAGAGCGCCAAGTGGTGTGCGCGGCACTAGAGGAGATTGTGGTCGGATTTATCGAGCTATACGCGTCCTTGCAGATTGCTCTTGCGGAGCAAACCAAGGAATACTCGTCGCACTCGCGCGAACGTATTATGCAAACCTGTGCGAGCTGTTTTTGGCGCGCACCCGTAACAGAGCGTCTTACGTACGACCAGTATGCAGCGTTTGATGCAAGGTGGAAGGCGGTTGCGGCGCCGTTTGAAGAGACAATCAAGGCAGAGACATCTACGTTTTTCAGCAAGATCTATCGCTATCTGGGGACGTTGTATGTCTTTGGGGTGCCGCTGATTGCAACTTTCAAGTCTCGCGCGGACCTTGGGCGGAATGATGTAAACGCCGCGCTGTCTCGCGTTGGCTCCAAGCTGCATTTTTTCCAGACAGTGATGTATTCATCCGTCGAGTATCTGCTGGGAGAGCTCATTCCGGACAAGTGCTCTGAGCAAGCGACTGTCTTTGGCAAGGAATTGGCGCGAAGTGCCGGTATGATTATGGAGGTGGCTTCCACGCAGGATACCGCTGAGAAGAAGCATTGTGTGTACCGCATGGAGTCTGTCGTGTTTATCATCCATCACAAGGTAGTGTTCTTTTTCACGTGTATTTATGTATTCTAACCGTTTTGGTTGCCTGCAGTGGAACAGTGAATTTATCACCAAGCGGTCATGGACTCCATCCACGTACGGACCGACGCAAAAGCTTATCCTCAGTATGCTTGGAGACAAATTCCGCGAGGTTGTCGAGTTCCACGTTCTCCGCTCTCTTGTCGAGTTTGTTTCAGGGTGGTCATGTGTGTATCCGTGCTAATGCTGCTTTTTGTAACAGGTATCAGAACGGTGAGACGCTCCTCAACATGACATCGTTTCACCCCAACATCCGAGGCGTATTTCACGCGCTGACGTCGATTAGCGTGCCGCTGAACGACATGCACATGATGCTGGTGGACACGATGAGCGGGGCCGAGACGAACAGCACCCTACCGTCGCTGCTCAAGGCGGCGGCGAGCCAGCCATTTGAAGCACGGGTCCGACTTTTGATGCTGACCACAGACGCGTGGTTTGGACCCAGCCGCCTCTACTCGGTGATGATGATTGGGTGCATGGCGTCCTCGCTCAAGACGTCGTTCAGCGACATTGATCTGGACAAGCTTGCACTGTTTGTTCCGCTAGTCTCTGATCTGATAAAGACCGTGGTGGGCAGGATTGCAACCGAATTCATCAACATCATCCAGCAAGCGACGTACCTTGTCGCAGGCCACATCCTCAATTTTGCACAGATTTCCGAGGTTGTGAAGCGAAGCTTTGTGCGGGCCGGCGTCGAAGTGAGCGACACTAGCCTCAAATTTACAACGAGCTACTGGCTGAACATCCTGGGGCACTACAATCGTATGCGTATTGGAGAAGACTTGATTGCTCCGCTGATAGTACGGCACATTCATCTTTTTATGGACGAGCTTGTCGACATTTGGCGACTCCACAGCGTGCATGCGCGGCTTTTGGCCTGTGACGGTGTGCGCTTTGTCGACGTTGCGTCCAACGACGAGATGCAGCTGCAGCTGCAGCGTCGCATCCAAGCGTACTTTGGCATTTTTTCTGCGGTGTGGGGCAATTATGTGGACACAGCGTATGTAATCAGCCAAGCTTGCGCGGAGGAGCGCCGCAAGCGACCCCTAGCCGACGATGATTCCCGCCCATCCAAGAAGCCTCGCACCACATAAATTATAATCGTAGACAAATTTTTAGTACATATTATTGGAAGCGAAATATTTTAAACGGCATATCAGATAAATATAACTATTTATGATTGACCGTCTGATGCGGCATGTCGCGCGTCTCGTGAAACGTTGGCGTCCATGGCAATGCCTGAGCACCGTCTGGATTCAACGCGCCCACCTGTTGTGCCACCATTCGGGCCAGCAAACTGTGCAGCTTTGTATGCCAGTCGATGGTTCCGGTGTGGCGTTGGAAAACCGGCCGCAGTGTGGTTGTTTCTCTGATGATTGGACACTTTTCGCACGAAAAGAAAACCCCGCAGTGGCACGGCTGGTAGCCCACAATCTCAGTGCTGCGCTCTTCCACTGACCCCACGACAACTTCTCCAATGACAAGTCGGATACCCGATGCCAACACACACGAGGTATACTCGCCGGCCGCGTGCCGTGTGTTTACATAATACATGTAGACAAACACCTCGCCAGACTCGGATACAGTGTTGGACATGTTTTGTCGCGCTGTCTCGACGCTTACACCCGGTGTAAGCGCCATCGTAACAATCTCGGCAATCACTGCCGTCGGCAGTGACGAAAGCTGCGCTGCAAGTGAAGCGCGCGCGCCATCAATGTCGGTGCTTTGCACACAAGCAGAGTCTACAAATTTTTGGTATTCTTTGAGCTGCAAATCCTCGGCGGCCGTTTGGTTAAATCGGCCTGCCTGCTGGGATGCAAAGTTGATCATCCGCGTGATGGGCTCGTCACCGGCTGGCGGCCGTGCCAACAAGGCTATTAGACCGACAATCAGCCCCGACACAAACGTATAGAGCAAGGCCATTCTTTCCAACCTGCCACGCACATCCTCATACACCTATGATGATAAAGACACATGGATATATATATGACTGATCCGCGTGTATGTGTACCACTGAGATGCATGCTTCACAGCTGCTACGAGGCGAAAAGGAGGCCAGTCGACTGGTGAGATTTCACGCAAACACGGATGAAAATCAGCTGGCCCCAGATTCAGCCTCTCCGGGAAAAGACTTTCAGACTGAACATACACTAGAGCGAAAAATACACCCTTTTCCACCCAGTGAAGAGCCCCCCCCCTACAGCGTGGTTGCGTCACAAGAGCCTTTTTTTAAACCACAAAATCCAGTGCCGCCAATAGTGACCCCTTTTCCGCGCGACGAAAATGTGCCCCGTCATGTTACACTAGAACCACATGAGCCTTCTTATGCAGAACATGAACGCTATCTAGCCATATTAAATGGTCAGACATTCTCGCTCCTTGATCTTGTGTGCGCGCGAAGCAGCGGGACGTGGCAGAGCGCAGTGGAAGCTGTCTGCAGCAGCACATTTCGTCCACCGCCAACTGCTAAAAGCATTGTGAAAAATCTTGTCCGTGTGTCATCAACGCGGATTTTCACAGACCCAGCACAGTCTTTGCTGGAGATTGCAGTGAATGCCATTGATGCAAGTCGCACATCACTCATTTACAAAAACGTGGGAAAATTCGGCATGGGATTTTTTTCCATTTTACAATGGCTAATTGAACAGCCAGACCGCTACTTGACTTTGTCCACCGCATACACTGGGTTAAAACACTTGTACAAATACAGCGTTCGAATTCAACATAGTAAAACAATCCATGAGCTTACGGTATGTATTACCGATTTTGCAGTCAGTCCAAAAAATATCGACTCGAAAACCGGCACAGAAATTAAACTATATTTCGCAGACGATGAATATCTCTCAAAATGGCAAAGAAAAGCTCGCTACCATCAACTAGAGCGCATGAGATACGTGCAAGGCATTGAAGTGTGGAAGGACGACTATTCAAGGACGTTAAATGAAGATATCGCTGCGTGGAATCATGGTACAAACCTAACACCAAAAATAAAGAGAGACAGGAAATTACCGCATGTTTTGGTCCAAGATGATCCTGCCGATCTATTCATAGTTGCAGATGACGGCAAAGGCATCCCCCTTGATACACTGTTTGGCGCACTGCTAGTTCCCAGCTTGTCATCCAAGGGGATGCATCATACTGACAAATTACCTGAATTTCTCAATACGGAAGTATATCACGAAATACTATCGGATGACCAGGAATATTACCCTGGCGAGCCATTCGGCATCTCGGTTGTTGTCAGTGGTGTGATGGCCTTTACTCCAAAGGAACCCGAAATTGCCATGATTGAGATGCCGTCATGGACGCCGGTACCGATTGGACGCGACAACATTATCGTTGCAACACAGGAAGTGGCCGACAAACTCTTGGACCAATTGACAATCCTGCTGGATAAAGCGGTCAAGAAGGAAGCATGGCATCGCAAAATTATATTTGTTCGCGTCGAAAACGCCATTCGCAATTTCGCCACGGCAAGCAACCAGGCAATGATCACAGCCTGTGTAGAGCAAGCGATCGCCCGCGCGTACGTAAAGTATCGCAGCCAGATTGTGCTGATCAAAGACATGAAGCTCTACAACGCGTTGTATGACATCTTAAAAGACACGCGGTTCATAGGTGGCTCTGCCATTGACACGGATGCAATCAAAGCGCGCATTCCACCTGGCAGGATACTCACGAACGTCTTTCAAAATCACAGCGTTGTAGTTCTTACAACATACAAAGAAGGCGACGCTAAAAATCACATTATTGGAACCGGCAGTTTACCGTGCTTTGTTTTTGTCAATTCTGAGCTCACCACGGACAGTCTGAAGCAGTTTGCGGCAAACAATACTTCGTACGATTATGCGTTGTTTCCTGTGTTGTCAGCTGATGCCACAAAACTCGCACTGGATCACTACAACACGTTTCACCAACTCGTACGCACGTCTCTCGAAACGGCGGTCACTCTTCACTATCAGAACGAAACTCCTGGAATGATACATGACATGTGGACCAAACATCAAGACAAAAACATGCGCTTACTGCAGATGCTTTACGACTTGGTGTATTTTCACCACGGCCGCGCATTCAGGCTCAACATCCTTACCCGAGAAAGATTCGAAGCAGACAGAACTTTGATAAAAGGGATGGACAACCCGCCAGACACTTGCCGATTTCTTGTAAACATTTGCATCTTGCCATACGGATTGTATGGACAGGACGCGTGGTATCAGCTTATCGATGCTGCTATACAAGCTCTTGTAAAATCCATTCCAAACCCAACCAAACTCAATACTGGATTGAGGTATGGTCAAGGTCCTCCTCTTATTCAAATACTTCCAATCATCTGGACGCCTGAGCACAAAGCCAACCTAGAAAAAACGACGCGTCCTACCGATGAACGACTGTTTGATCTAGATATCAACCTAAGCCGCTACATTCTCTTCTCAGATCATGTGTCTACCTACACGAAAAATTTTCCTTTCATGCCAATGCCGCCAATCGGATACGGAATGCTATTATTGCGCGGCTTTACAAAAATGCCGCCAGGCAGATGTTTTCAAACACTGGCTACACTGTCTGCCTCTACGCGGGCAAAATTTTACATGTTTCATTCAGTATGTACTTGGTACAACTCCAAGATCGACCAGCCATTCGTTGTTGAACAATGGACCAGAATGTACATCAACTCGTTTGACTGTGATTTCAATGTATTCACTTCATTCGACATTCAGGGCGTGTATGTTGAAGACGTGTTCAGCGGGAGGTTTTTGCGTGATCAGGATCACATTTATCTTCCAGCTGTCCAAGCCCGATCGGTTTATGCATCCTTTATATTTGATAGAACTTCCTCATTGAAACCCGCGCCAATCACATTGCCAGTTATTCCCTGTGATATCAACCATACCCATTTTACAGCGAATCAACTCATCGAAAGTGTCATGAAATCTACAGTTGATGAAAACACAATACGCAAAATCCATATGGGTCCAAAAACAGAGCTTCAATTGATCCAAATTGTGGTCAACGCAGGAAATTCGCGCACCAACTACATATTATGTGTGCTGCAGGAGCTGCTGCAAAACTCGATGGACGCAATTCGATCTACAAATGAGACATCAACAGTCGTTGATTCGACTGTAAGAATAACACTTGGAGAAACAAGTGACACCAAAGAGGCAGTGATGAGCTTTAGAGATTCGGTTGGCATGGGATTTGACGAGATTGTGAAACTTATGATTCCATTTTACAGCGAAAAGTCGCAGTCAGCTGTCGCTACTGGTGAAATGGGCACTGGCTTTTTCAACGTGTATAAAGAGGCATCGACCGTGTACGTGAGAACGCGCAGCTATAAAGGAGGCAGCATGTACCTTTTAAAAAGTCAGCCGATTCGACGTGACGGTCAGGTTGTTGATATTGAACACACTCTGTCATCCTCGCCAGATCTGACTGGACCAGAGGGCACAACTATAACAATTGTATTTGACAAAACCTACCACAAAAACAGCGGTGAAACAATTGCAATCATCAGTAGCACAGTACATTATTTGGCTTCTGGCTTGGACGTTGCAACAGTAAAGGTCCTCATTGATTATGTCGACATTACTACTGTAAATAAGTACAAACATGTCAAGGCCATCTACAATCCGGCCACAAGCGGTACTCAAACACATCCCAGTATAGAACACGAAGACTATAAACTTGGCTTTCATGAGCCAAAAGATGGGTTTTCATACGGTGCTGTCAGTTTAACATTTACTGGCCCCCACTCAGTTTCATGGCTAATGACCAATGGAGTTCCCTTTATACCTCTGGCCGAGTTGAATTCTATCCTTCCGGATATATCGCCGAAATTACTAAAGACGATCGAGACGCGCGTTGTTATAAATCTAGCACGCGGATCCTATGAAGCAGTGCAATCGAGGCAAAGCATTCGCCTACAACCTGGTGTCGCTGCAGATATTGAAAAAACCATACTTGACGCAGCGTGGGTTGCGTGTCTCTATTTACGAGCAAGCAACGTTGAATCAATCTCAAGTTTAATGCTAGACAATGTGTACGGCATAGAAATCGACGGGTTTAACAGCATTGGCGACCCTGGCCAGCTATTGCCAACTACAAAGGGTAAATTTAACCACCGATCAGACGACATATACTTCGGCGGCATGGGATGCAGAAAGCTGATGAGATGTTATGTGCCATTTGGCGGTGATGTGGATGATAAGCTTGACTTTACCGCTGATCACCACTCGTTACACGACTGGATCCATCATGTTTACAACAAAACAAAAGATCTCCTTGGCAATCTTGATTTTTTAAAGTTTTTTTATCCTTCTGAATTTGATTATGGCAAAACTCTCCAGCCAGTGATACAAGAGGCCTTAAAACCCAAAATGACGGCTGATACACTTCTTTATGAATGGAGTCTTACGAAAGTCGTCGGATGGTGGTTTTACACAAAAGACCTGCAGACGCTGAAAAAAAAGGATGATGGTAAAGCAGCTGCCAATGCAATTGACCCACAGAAGGTACCGGCAGATCGCAAAATGTGTGCGTTTGTTGACGCGTTTATTCGCATCTACATTGCATTCGGCATTGACAGAAACATTCCAAATTTTACATCTACAATGATACACTCTCTCAGCGTTCTTACCGGCGCAGAAGGCAATTTTTTCCGACCGGCAGATCGTCATGTGCAAATTGGACCCGATAAAACCACGATGCTACAGGATCTACTTCGATTCATTGAATACCTGTGCAATTCCCCTGATTTGAAATCAGCTAAAATTTCTCATGCGACATTTCTTACAGTCGTTGCCAATTCCACCGATCAAGCCGGGCAATTCGCCTACTCGGAATTCATGGCGTCCCAGTATGCAAGCGGCGCAGCAATCCCGCACGAGATTGAGCATGCCCGGCGCAACGCTGAGAAACAACTGAAAGATGGTGATGACAAGACCGAATCATGTGACAAAAACAATGCAGTGCATGCCGATATCTTGTTTTCAATCCCGCCAGACACAAAACTTAAAGAAATGTCTTTCCAGGACTGTATCAATACATCCTTCAATGCTATTATAAGCCACCAAATGAGCAAAACAACCAGCGCTATTTTACCGCTCCACGCCGGAGGTGTCCCCGACATTGTTATTCGACGTGGCACATTCTTTTATTCCGCCCTGCTTGCCGAGTGGAGAAAAATTATGGCAATGGAGTAACACGCGCAACGTTTTGATTTTATATACGGGAACTTTTTCATAATCTCTCTTCTCATGGAGGTGTGCGCGTACCACGGCTGCAAGGAGCAAGCGGACATGCCCCATTCGGCGTTTTACTGCAAGCGCCATCGACACTTGCGATGCAAAAAAGAAAGCTGCAATGCTCTTTATTGCTTCTATGAAACCACCCATGGTCACAAACCATCGTTCGGCTCTCCACAGAGACGGTATCGTATCGTATCCGAAGGGTTTTATCATCTTTAAATAAAATAAAATATCATCTCAGCTAGCTCTGATGGCAGAAATTTCCACCCCCTTCCTTTGAGTCGATTGCGGGCACACAGAAAAGCAAGCATCGATTTGCGCTCGGAATCAAGATCAATCGTCGAAAAGGTGCCTTCACTCAACATTGTGCATCGCCATGCATCACAGACGACAAGAGATGCCACAGTCTGTCCTATCCTACAGATTTTGTCGGGCCGTGAAATGTCGTAAATGTCGTAGTTGGTCGAATATCGTCCTCGTCTGATGCATGCAGTGTATTTACCCAGACGGACGTGTGGGGTGTTAGGAGAAATATCACACTTGTCCTTCTTGCCAGTTTGCAAATTCCACCGAAAAAGCTGCCAGTTGTTACTGCCATCTGAGATCCACGCAAAAATAGTGCGCTGATCAAAAAACTCGCATCCTTGCACAAACAGACTCTCTGGCGAATGCGAGTAGAGCAGCTGACGAGATTCGATATTCCACACACGAATTGTGTACATCGGAAACACCGTTGCAATCAGGGTGCCGTCTGCGGAAATGTCGGCGGTGTACGCCGAAGTCCGCACCATGCCATGATTGCCAACAATAATCTCTGCCGTACGCTCATCGCCTGTGACGCGAAACACGCAGATGCTTTCGACGGTGTGCGTATAGTACACGTAGCCGCGCGCAAACCACGAATCCTCGAACCAGTCAAAATCATCCGTGTAGGTGCGAAAAATCACTTTCCCCGTCTCCACTTCCGTGATAAGCGAGATACGATCGCCCGCCCAGCTGTGAACAACATGTTGTCCGTCGCGGGTCATGTCGTACTCGCGGTCCGACTCGACGGGCCACACACGCCCGCTAGGCCAATCAATAATCGTCGGGAGGTCCTGATGTGGACCAAATATTACACACAGACGCCAACAATCTGGCGCAACCATCGCCATTCTCTTCACACGGCCGCGACCTTCGTGACGCCTAAACTCCTCCAGATCCATCAAATTCACAGTCGCCATCCTGAGTGGAAAATGAGTTTGGTTTTTTTCTACCTGCCTAATCTTGCAGGAGGTTCTTTTACCCGGTAATAAAATGACCTCCTATAATATTAACCAGTTTTCAAATTATATTTATCTAGAAATATGTAAATAACATTTCAATCACTTCATTCGACATAAATGTCCACCTCCTCTGTCGCGCCAAGCGCCTGCGACCACACAGAAAAGCCAGCATTGATCCGCGCCCGCCATCATTGCAATGGATGCTCACAAAGCCGTTGACCACTCGTATGGATTTCCATCCGTCGATGGCGACTTTTCCCCCCGGTAAATGTCCAAGTCTGCAGATTCTGTCAGCGCGTGAAATATCATAGAAATAGATGTTGATAATGTTCGCAAAGTGTTCTGTGCGTGCCCGGACATAGGCAACGTGGGTGCCAACGCACAGAGTTCCAAAGGGTGTCACGCAAAGGCACGTGTCTTTTCGTCCAGTGACAAAATTCCACCGCATCAAACCCCCAGCTACGTCGACTTCTTCGCGGTCCACTTTGGAAAACTGTGCAAGAATCATCCCCTGTTCCGTGAACATGCAGCTGTGCACTTCGTGCAACTCAGACGAAAGAGAATGAAGCACCTGACTGGTTGCAATATCCCACACGTGTACTGTGCGCTGTGCTTGTAGGGTAACGAGCAGTTTGCCGTCGGCCGAAATGTCCGCTTCATCGGCAATTGTCTGAATCATACCGGGGCGGCCAACAACAACAGTCGGAATACACAGGCTTTCTGAAATTCGAAGCACGCAAAGAAACGTGTCTCGGCCGTTAGTGTAAAACACGTGGCCGCGTGCAAACCACGACCGTATATAGTTATCAAAATCAAGCGTGGTACGATAAAAAATCACCCGCCCAGTCTCCACCTCCGTAACACGCGAGATGCTTCTGTTCGGGCGGTTGCGTGTGATATATCGCCCGCAAGATGTCATGGCGTACTCGCCGCCCAATTCGATGGGCCACACTTTTCCGCTCGGCCAGTCAAAGATCGTTGTTGTGCCAAAATTGTACATGAATGCGACGCTGAAGCGCAGACAATCTGGCGCAATAATGGCAATCTTCAGCACATCAAATCGGCCACCGTGTGCCCGAATCACCGGAACATCACAAATCGATCCCTCCATGGCTGCGAGTCTGAGCGGAAAATGAGTAAAAAAAGCAGCGGGGCATTTTTTTGGAGCAAGTCTTTAAAACCGGCCATTTCCTGACTGCCATGGACCCGGCTAAGGAGCTGCAACATGCGTTTGCGAAGCTGATACGCGCAGTGTCGACCTGCAATGAGACGCATTCGGCAGCCGACTTGAACAACGCATCGCGTCATTTTGCCAGATGGTCGTCGCTGATTCAACTGATGGAAGAGGTCGAAGACATGACGGGAGGCCGTCACCCAGCACCTCCACCGCCGGAGCCACCAGCTATTCGCCCACACAACAATGAACGCTAGTGACTGTATTGCATGATTTAATACACACACTTTACTTTGGCTTTTTTGTCATGCCGTACACCACCATGTTCTTGGCTTCAAACAGCTTGTGCAGAATCTCCTGCCAAAACGGATGGTTGGGCGGCAAAACATCCTGCAGGTGCGCAACCAGCTCGTAAAACGGCCGGCTAAACACCTGCAGCTCTGGCTTGAGATGCGCAAACTCAAACGCGGAAATCTCCATGACAGGATTGTATACAATAAATATAAATATCACATATAGTTAATTGCGGCGTTGTTGAATAAGCGCAGATGCGCCAGTGCTCTTCTTCGACGTCGAGCGGGCAGTCTTTACTTTCTGCAGATCAGCGTGCGTCTTGGTGCCGTTGAATATGCCGTCGTACGTCTCCATCGTGCAGTGCACCTCAGCGTCTTCGAGCATGAAATCAAGCAGGATTCTGCCGTCGCCTAGCGCGTGCTTACAGTAGTGGTTGATCAGCGCGTTTAGCGTAAAAAGGGGGCGATCCACAATGGCGCCGCCGTTTGGGCTGGACAGCGAGGACTGTACGCCGCGGATGGTTGGACTTATCGTGTTGTTGTAGGTGTAAAATGTATCGCGCACCGCCTCGTCCAGACTCCGGCCGTGGGTAAGTGCATTCTCCATGATCCGCCGCATAACAACTGATAGCTTATCGGTGTATCCATTAAAGTCCACGTCGCAGTCCTCAATGTGACACAGCACGCAAAACTCGTCGTTTGGCCTCATCTGCACCCCGTACGTGGATGAAAAGCTGAGCACCGGGTGTGGTGCATTGACCATCGCATCCCATTTGATGTAAAACTCATTCATTTCGCCGATGGAACATTCCGGGTACTCTTTCTGCAGCAGCTGTGCCGACTGGGTGGCAAACGTCAGGTACCGGTTGACCCGGCCATACAGACTTTCGTCTGGTGGTTGATCCATGGTGAATGACCGCCAGCTCATACGGTCAGACTGATACAAGTGCCAGTGTCAGATGACATGTGTGTATTGTTCTATACAACCGACGAAAAAATAGACATCTCCCTCGTATCGCGCGCCTCTTGCAAAATGTCGTCATACCGATCCGCGTCCGCTGTGCGGATCGCCTGCATAAACGTCTCCAGCGGGCACGGCGCCGCTGGACCGTGCCGACACTTGCCAATCGGCACATCAACACCAAGTCGCTGCTTCAGAATGGTCCGCACGGGGCACTTGATCTTATCGCATGTCGTCTGGTGTGGTCTGGATACAGCCGTTAGTACACGGTTTCGTTACCACATCTACACGCTTTACCTGACTATGAGCAAAGGACCCACCAGGCCACACACGCATTTCACCTGCTTGTACGGGCACGACATGACATGCTCTGCCAACGACTCGAGCGTATGGGTTGCGTCTGGACAGCCCGGAAACGGGCACTTTGGCTGCGTGGCCACCGGCTCGCCTGGGTGCTTCTCGCTGTAGTGGTCCTCAAGCTCGTGCAGAAAGACCGGCTCGCGGCAGTCGGGAAAGAGGCACATCACCTGGCGCCGGCGACATCGCACCGCTTCCTCGCGCGTGTGGGTTGCGCGGCCGCATCCGCACGGTGGCCGCAGCCCGGCGCGCCAGTACACCAGACTGGTGTTTTCCGACAGGTCCGTGGTAGTGGCCAGCGGCGCGCGACATGTGCAGCGAGTCGCGTTCATTCGCGCGCGGCATTCAACGTGGATGATATGGCTCGGGCACAGGTACGCACAGTACAGCCGCGACTCTGGCGTGGACGGCGCCACCATCTCCTCGTGGCAGATCTGGCATTTTAGGTCAAGCAGAGTTGATGGAGGAGGCAGATTGTCATTTCTGGCCTTGTCCTCGCACTGCGAGATCTGGTACATTCTTGTGAAAACTGTCATCTGGTCATATATCTGGTGCTGACTGTCCGGAGATTCGCCAGACCGCCTAAACTGCGCATTTCCGGTGTTCTCTGCCTCCAGAAATGTCACTTTCAGCAAAGCCGGTGCAACCCAGCCTGGGCTCGGTACGCGCAGCCGACCCGCTGCCGGGTCGCGTGCCCCTATTTGGCACCCGCCCAGCTCGCCCGTCCATGAAGGATGCTGCTGCTGTCCGCAGCAAGCCGGAGGAAGCGCCCAAGCCCGCTGCTGATGTCAGCAAGGTCGAGGAGACGCGCAAGCGCCCTGCTACCACCGACCACCCTGCCAGTTCGCCCAAGAAGAAGCAGCGCGTGGCCGAGGAGGCGACGGATGACATCTCGGAGGACGAGAGCGAGGCCGAGTCCATCTGCGAGCCCTCGGCTGCGCCGCCCAAGCCAGGCGAACCCAAGAAGCCGGCTGCGCCCGCGCGCAAGGTCTCGAACCTGCCACAGTCGTTCTTTGACGATCTGCGCGCCAAGTATCCCGACGGCGTGCCGGCGCAGATTGGCGTGCCGGTGGTCTCGCACGTGGTGAACGGCTCGGTCTGTGTCTTTCTTCCAACCGCCACCCAGCATGACCGCGCGCGCATTCAGACGCATGCGCGCAACAAGCGGGTCGTGGCGCACCAGGACCGCATTTTTGGCATCTACTTGCTGTACGATCCCAAGACCAAGCAGAAGCGCATTCTGCCGGGCACGGCGATCCTTGTCTGGGATCCAAAGAAGCCGGACAGCGTCTGCGTTGCGTACCACTCGGCCAACGAGGACAGCAAGCCGGCCGAGCCAGACCAGGACCAGGACATGACCGACTACCTGCTGAGCGTGCTCGGCCTCATCCGAGGCGATGAGGTGCCCGACATGCTTGACCCGGCGTTGTTTCCGGTGGGTGAATCCATCTATGATCTGCTGATGAAGCGCTCGCTGGACGACGACGACTCGAGCGACGATTCCATCTCGGTGAACAACCTGGCAGTGCTGCTGGCACCGATTGCCTCGGCCGAGTCGCCGTGGGGCTATCCGACCATTGATCACGCTATTGAAACCAAGCCGCTGATCAGTCTGGTCGAGAATGTCTTTTCGCATCTGACCAAGGCGACTGCGACCAAGGCACGCGCGCGCACCCCCAAGCCGCCAAAGCCGGCCGACAGCGACCACGAGATGGACGAGCCCATGGAAGTCACACCGACAAAGCCGGTGGAGCGCGCGCGCGAGAAGAGTGTGGCACCCGAAACATCGCGGCGCGCAGACGGCTCTGTGGTGCGCGAGAAGAGCGTGGCGCCCCGCGACGATGAGCGCAAGAAGAATACAGAGACACGCGCAGCACCGCCGCGCGAGAAGAGCGTGGCGCCTCGCGACGATGAGCGCAAGAAGAGTGCAGAGGCACGCGCAGCGCCGGCACGCGAGAAGAGCGTGCCACCTCGCGACGATGAGCGCAAGAAGAGTGCAGAGACGCGCGCAGCGCCGCCTGACTCTACCGCGGTGGTGGTGCAGATTCCCAAGGTGCTTTCCGACGCCGTCGTGATTCCGCGCAAGCTGTTGAAGTACGCGCCGTCACTGAGGGAGCTTGGTGATTTGCGCTTTGGTGACACAACGGACACGCGCATCCTGCGCATCTACGAGAACGGTCCGGTGCCATCGCATGTGAAGGCCAAGCTTGAGGAGCAGCTGCTGTCGTCCAAGGCCCAGGAGCTGACTCGCTGCATTACGGGCGTGCCCGAGTGCCAGAGCGGCGTGTGCATTGACCCGGATGACTCGGCGCATCCGATGACACACATGCTGCCGGACGGCAGCGTGCTGCGCGGCACGCTCAAGTCGGTCTGGACCCCCGTGTCGGACGGCTATGCCTTTTTGGTCGACATTGCGTCGCGTGCCGACGAGATGTGGATTTCGTCGGAGGACGAGGACGAGGAAGAGGAGGAAGAGGAGGAAGAGGAGGACGAGGCAGATATGGAGTAGACATGATCTTTTGAATTACATCCAGCTTTTTTTACATCCATCTGGCTTGTATATGTAGTACTGGGTGGCTTATTTACACTGGTACACAAGCTACCATGGCGCAGCTCAGCTATGAGGAGGTCATAGAGAACGCAATGACCAATCCAGCCACAGGCAATCTGATTTACATAAATCGAAACCTAAAACCACTGGTGAGGATTCAGGCATACGACCCAGCCCAAAACTACGTGTCAACCCAAAACATTTTTGTCAAACCACCGGAAAGATTTACTTTATACTCTGCTGTTGTCAGGGCAAATGAAGGGCAAGAGTTTAGTGCTGTTGTAAAACTGGCTTCTGGTGAAACCACAAATCTTCTCTTTGAATACAAATTTTCACTTGATGATAAAATCACAGATAACGTTGCAGTTGTACCACGATTTGCAGTGCGCAACGTACAAGCATGCATGCTGAGCAGTACTGGGACAATTGCAAAGTTTCAAGCAGTGAATGGTGACTATTTTATCATACGAACACTTGATGCTGATCAAATCGCCGAAAAGTCTGCTCGCTACAGCAATATTCTTGACATGGACAGTAACGCATCGCTCAAAAATGCACTTGCCAATAGGAAGTTTGAGCAAGCATCTGCGAAACAGACAGGAGGTGATCCCAAACCGATCAAATTAGCAGCTACCTTGATCGCGGTAAATAACAGCTATGTTACTATACAAGTACCAGTCGATGGATCACCCGATGCTCAAATCAATCTTTTGGTGCATTTCAACCCTTCAAGTGCCGACAATGTTTTCAGATCACTCGATGGAAACCTTATCGATTTGACCAGTACATCGATTGTCGACATTGAAAAATCCGTTCGTGTATCCAGTTTGTTTCAAATGGACAAACTCTGCGGCGAAAACATCCGCAGGCAAGCTAACGATGGTGGTACACTTCAATTATTGTGCAATGACATGACCACGAGCAACGCGTATTTAGCATACGCAAATACATTTATAACAACCAAAGATCCAAACCAATACCGATTGCGTGTTCTTGCAGTCGTGTGTTTTGTGCTTGCACGTGCATTGATGAGATTCCTTGAAACACTTGACACTGACACATACAGTCTGAACAAAAACCGCATGAAAATGACAGAATTGATGCTGACAAACCCAGTTGTGACAGAACTGTTAAAATCAAACAGTCTGTCTACAACATTTTTGCCTTCTCGTGTGATAGTCGACATTACAGCGCAGTTAAAATTTTGGAGCGACCCGCGGATGTACAACACAGAAAGCAACAAATACATTGCGGCAGCAGTGGATCTCATGAATGTCCGAGTCCCTATCGCTGAGCTCAAGCACTCGGACACACACAAAACCCTACAATCCATAGCAGCCGAACTTGTAACAGCAACAGACAATGATCAATTTCTGGCAAACCTGTTACGGGGAAGTGCAGGAGACAACAGTTTTGAGCGACACTCGTGGTACATAAGTGCAGTTTCTGCAGAGATTGAGCGCATGAAGCACGCTGCCTCTACACATGAGGCAGACTGTATACCCGATGACTCTGCATCTCCTGCGTGTAAACAAGGCGTTCCGCTTGACACTCAGCTCAAAGACAGCGATCGTCCACACCCGCATCCAGTTGCTACATTTTTTAGCTGCAGATTTATGTGTGCCCTGTGTCGCTCCCTAAAACGCGGCATCTCGATTATGCCTGTTCCCGCGCTGCCCGTGATGAGTGTCCCCGGCGACATTTTTATTTGGCCTGTTGGGCCTTCGCTCTTGCTTTCCAGTCAAGTAACTTTGGATGGCAAACCATCCGCCAAGGTTATCTCAGACGCAAAGTACGTCAAGCATACCATCTCAACGTTAACCAGAATGCATGCCACTCCCTCTGAGAATGAAAGGTCATCTATTGATTTGGCAGTTACATATGCATTCAATATTCTACGGCGCGCACGCCAAATTCCGGCGTTGCCAGGTGTCACAATTCTATTTCGCGCAGAAAACACGAGCGAATTTTCTATCGCCACCTCTGTTGCATTGGAGTACACAGCTTTGTGTGTACTGATTGACAAGTCAGTGGATCCCCCCACATTCTTGGCAACAAACATGACAACCAACACAACGCTTTATTACGGCCAATCTATGACCGACACATGTATAAAGTCGTTTCACGACGCAATATCACAACAATACTTGTGGACAAATTCTCTGATTGGACCCGAGCAGATGAAAGGTTGCCAAAGTTGGAGATTAATGTGTGTCTTTATGGAAAAGGTTAGCCGCGGCAACGCCAACGCAGGCATTGAGTCCACCCCGGAAGAAACGAACAGTATTTCTTTTTACTTTTTTGCAAAAACACTCTACTCTTTTGAGGCCCCGCCCTCTATCATCCAAAACGAGACGCCCGCACCAAAACCCAAACCGATGACGTCCAGCACGTCGAAGCAGGCTACGCCGCCGCCGCCGCCGCAGTTCAACAGCCCTGGTGGAGGAGACAATGACAACGAAGAGGAGAGCGATGGAGGCGAAGGCGAAGAACAGACGTCACTTCTGCCTTCTGCACATAATGCTATCAATCCACCAAAGGGTAAATCTGCACCAAAGGGTAACCCTGCACTAAACATGTTACGAAGGGCTTTTTCACTGACACCGAAGGCTGATACGCCGAAGGCGTCGGCTGATACGCAGAAAGAAAAGAACGAAGTGCACCCAAAAACGACGGATAAACAAACGCTCACAAAAACAAAAACAAAAACGAAGTAAGGAAATATGATATGTGTTTATTTATAAATATTACAGTGACTTGAATGGAAACCTGTGTCGATGTTCTCGCTGAAAATCCGGAAGAGTGTCTGCATGCGTGGGGCGAATCGGCTGATGTGTATGCCGAGCAGCTTGACGAGCAGTACGGCATACCGCACCATTGCGGGTACTGCATGTTTATGCTGTTCTCGTGCTGGCCGTGCAACCCGTGTGCAATTGTGCCAGCGACGCTGTTGTGGGGATGCGATTTCTCGCAGTGCGCGCTTGTGTGTTTTTGTCCCTGGCTGGTTGGCCGTCGAGACCGATTAAAGTCAGGAGAGGAGATGGTGTAATTAAACATAAATTTGAACCGGGTAATAAAAGCTTTTATTTATTTGCACGTGTTTCTTGAAACCTCTCATAATCCACCATGGGCACCGAGCTTACTGCCACCCGATACAGAAGCGGCTACTTCATTCTTGAACATGTTCAAGTTGGTGCGGTGCGCTTTATGGGAGCCAAGGGCCTAGGCGAAATCACGCCGATCAATATTGTGTTTGACGGCGAGAAGCACGTGGCGGAATACGACAAGCCCATCTCGATAGACCGGGCGACAATGCCAGGTGCACGCCCAACAATTTTGTATTTTGAGCGCAACGATGTGATGGTCGTGAGTGGTCGCCGCTTGGAGATGTACAGTGCAGAGCCGTTGTCGTATGCGGTTCTTGCTGTTCGTAACATGCTTCGCGCCGGCCAGATTGTTGAGGTGCACGACATTGCAGAATTTGAAGGAATCTATGCCGTCGCTGCGCTTATTCCAACCGAGACCAACAACGACAACTACCTTGTGACGGTGGCGCAGCGAGGCGGGTATGAGCTGCATGTCATCTCCAAGCGCAAGTGGACCATAAAAGTTGAGATGTGCACGCCGAAATTCTCGATGGACGGTGTGTGGGTGGCATGCACACAGCGCATCTTGGCCGACAACGATCGGTACAAGCCAGCAGGCGTGCCTGTCATGCATGTACCAAGCGGCCAGCACACATTGATCACGTCCGATCTGATTGATACGGAGGCTCCAGAGCTGGTCGAGGTGAGGGACGTGTTTCTCCAACCGGCGGATGCCAGCAACACGCTTGTCGTAATATCCTATCGCAGACCAGACTATCGGTCGGCACGCCCGGTTGACCGACACCCGCTGTCGGACTTTGACAAGATACACTTTGTTGTCTTTCGCCTCGAGTTTGGGCCAAGCGGCATTGTTGTGCACGTGTTTCACCGACACACTACTTGGTACTTGACGCGTGACATGAACCGACGCGCAAGCGCGGTCGGTCCGCACGTCGTGTACGGTGACAGTTACTGCTGGGGGTTTTTTGATTTTTCAAAATCACATCCAAGGAGCTTTTCCCGCGAGGGTAATTTTAGGGACGCATCCTTTTCGCCTGGCGGCCAGCTTTTTGCAGTGACCATGCAGGATAACGTGACTGTGTACAACACGCACGGCTACACTGCTCTGTTCACCATCTCGATGCGCGTGCACGAGGTGGACAACATGCTACACATGCCGTCCACTTTCTTCTCCAATGTCAAAGGCCGTCTGGCGCTGGTCTGTGCTGGCTTTCCAGGCCGGTTGACAGTTGCCTCCATCCCTGACCTGCCATGCTACCTGGTGCGGGTGCTTACACATCTGGCACGCAGCGGGGCCCGAAAGCCGTCTCTCTTTGTGGTGGATACCATTGTGAAGTTATCATTTAAATTTTTCTGATTTATTTATTCATAAAGTAAAACGTCTCATTTTCCCGGAAAGGTCGCCACAATGGACACGTGTGACGGTGCGACTGTTTTTGCGTGTGTTTCCGACGCCATCTACAAGATGGGGACGGCGTGGGTGTCGGATTTGTATACTGGCACATGTTCATATCAATAAACATTTTCACCGGTTAATTTCCGTGTGTGAAAAAGGGAAATCAAATACCTAGATTCATTTCCGCCCAAAAATGGAGCAGAAGCAGCACTCTGACGCCGAGTCAATCACGTGCGTTTTTCATCCAAACGGCTCGTTCACGCAGACCACCATCAAAACGATCCCAGCAAAAAATGGCGAAAAGGAGCGGGTGATTGTAAAAACTCGCATTGTCACGGGCGAGTTAATGTTAAACTCGGTGGAAGAAAAGTAAAATGATTTATTTTTTTCATAAATACATTCCTATTGTACGACAATTTCGACAATTTCAGCAAGCTTTACTTGCTTTGTCTCGCGACAGCAGTACTGCACTGCGCAGCAAGACACGGCAACCCACGTCAAAAGCACAGCAAACATGATGCCAATAGCCTCGCCAGCAGCCATTGAACGCGGGAAAATGCGTGGTTTCTATTGCGCCAATTTTATATCTAGCCGGGAAATTACCCGGAAAAAGCAACGGGTAATTTCCCGGAAAATCTTTATTCAATAAACATAACCATAACAACCCCAAATGAAATCACCGCAACAAACACAACCATTATGCCAAACATCATCTCGGTGCTTACTGGCGAGCTGCGACGTCGAACCGATGCCACAGATACATCATCGACGCCAGCCCGCACACAGACGGCAGATTTTATAGTTGCTGCAGCCGCCACGCTTTCAATGATGGCGTCATCGACACTCGGATTGGCGTGGAACCGTGTGCAAACGTGCTTTTTAAGAATAAACCACTGAACCGGTGCCTCGCTTTTTGGCAAGAGAGCTGCCGCAGAGACCAAATTCGTGTGGCGCTCGAGCCCGACCGACACGTTGTAGCAGGCGGTTGTGCCAGCAGCTATACCCGGGAACCGGACCAGCTTCAGCGGCGACTGCCACATGTAGCAGTAGCAGCCGTATCCGATTTCACAGCCGCCAGAAAGCCCAGTGAAGATTACCTTGAGGTACGCTGTCGTATGCGGCGCCACCATTACAGGGTTAGCATAGTGCACGTCGTTCTCGTCATCAATGATAACAACGGGCGCGGTGGCGCGCGTCGCTATTATGCTAACGGCGATGATTGCGCAGATGGTGGCCGGGCGCATCTCCTTTCCGCTGCTGATCCTGACTGTATCGGCCCACTACTGCAGGCCATATATTCTTGCGCCCGCCATTCTGGCGCTGGTGATTGAAAGCTACTTTATTGCCGGCCCACACGTGTGGTTCACCGCAATTTGCTCTGCGCTTTCGATCTGGCTGTGGGAATCGGGCAAATAGTTGATATAGAGTGTACAAGTGTATTTAACATATTGCAAATTACATTAGTCTTCCTTCTCGTGTCCAAGCCGGATAATCAGCTCCACAGACGTCAGTCCAGTGTGCGCCAGCAAAAGCAGCATTTCAATAAAAATCAGATTGTGGCTGCTGACGGCCACAATTGCGCTAATCAGCAGCAGCAAAATCTGGATCACACGAGACTCTTCAAGTCGGTTGTACGGCTGTAGCCTAGCCAGCAGGTACCCGCCAACAACCACGTCGTCCCAAAGTGCAATTGGGCGTGTCAACAGACTGATTGCGCCCAGCAGGGCGCCAACAGCAGCAACCATCCGCAATTCAAAATGCTGTTTGTCGCGAAAGATGGCATCGGCCGCAAACGTCAAAGTGGCAATGCCCGCCATGAGTGCCTCTACACGGTCTGTATTAAATAAATGCATATTTCCACCATACTCAAAGAACAACCAGCTTCCGATACGGCATCTTGTCAAACAGGGCCAACTCAATCCCAACATCGTCCATCTCCCCCAGCACTGCTACCCCCGCCGGCGGGTCCGGCACCGGCGTCTGCGCAAGCACTGCTGGAAAGTTTGGGCCCGGTAACAACGAGAGCGCACCCACCCGATCGTACGTAAAGAGCGCGCCACGCAGCGGCTTTTTTACCGTCACATCCGGATGCAGATACAGCGAAAAAAGATTCGACAGACTGAGCGGATTCACCTCAAAGTTTAGCCCGGCCGCCGCACCGTAGATGGCCGACACATAGGCATTGCCAAAAACACTGTCGTCCGGCGACAGCGTGTAGCGCCACCGCTTCGAGTTGTCGCCCCATCTATGCGTAGCCCTGTCCCAAGCGCCGTGCTTCCACGCATGGCCACTCTGCACGCAGGCATCCATAAAAACACACGCATCGACAAAGCATGGCGGTGCGTTCTCTGTGATCACGGCCGCAATGTTGGCCTCGTTCTCGATTTTCAGCCCAGAGTCAATACGCGCTGTCGCCGTCAGCGTCGGCGGCCGGTGCGAATGCGTGTCTTCGGCCAGTCGCACTCGGGCAGAGCTCAGGGCAAGCTGCCAGCCATCTTCGCCAAAGAGTGCGCGCAGGGAAGCGGCCGAAACCAGGATGGGCACAACGTGTAGTTGGTCAGACATCTTGCTGGAGTCATCTCGCTTGAACGCAATCACCAGGTGCAGCGGCGCATACTCGGCGGCCATCCGAATGATCTGGCCAATAGTCGCTGCGGCCGCTGCCTCGGCCGCGGTTGCGCATCGTAGGTCCATCAGCAGCTCGTGGAAGTTCTTTCCGGTAAACTCAAGCTGCGTATCAACCACCCGCATGAGCCCTGCAACCGTCTCGCATTCACGCACCGCAAATCCAGTGGCATCCTCGCAGTCATACGCAGCCAGGAAACTTTTGCCTTTCCGATCGGTGTTTGACTCGAAGAATGGAATCGACGGAAAGTCAAACGGAGTCTTTTCGCCGTTGTGTGATACAGGCCGGCCGACAGTCTGCTTCCCTGGCTCGTCATTGTAGTATTTTCCGTGTGCGCGCAGCGGCATGATCAGCATAGCACACGCAAGTTCCGAGAGTGCGGCCGACGGCCCGTCCGGCACTGTGCTTAGCGGTATGCCGGTGATAAGAGCTGCAAGTCGAGCCTGCCGCACAAATCGGGCCAGTGTGCCAGCCCAGCCCGTGGTGTCGAGCTGCGGCTCGTACGCCAGTGCCGCCCAGCGCGCGTACGGCTGGTTTTTGTTCAGCCCAATTTGATATGGAAGCTGGAGCGGGTCGGCGTCAATTGGCTTGTTTTCTAGCTGCGCGGGATTCGGGGGATTCTTCAGCAGCCAGTCGCGCCAGCTGTCCGACATGCGCATTCGCACAAAGACGACTGCATGTTCGTTCAGGACAATCTTGTGCTCTTCGGGCATCTGCAGCAAGTCACCGGCGCGAATCGTGCACTTCTTGGCCAGCACGGTGAGATTTTCGTATGCAAGAATAGCCACGACGCCAACAGCGCTGTTCTCGCGAACCCGTGTCTCGCTAACCACAAAGTAGTGCAGCGCGTGAAAGCCCGGCAGTGCGTCGGCTGACATGCAGCTGCGCCATCCGTGGTGAGACTGGCGCAGCCAGTCGCGAGACGGTACAGCCTGTGCCGATCCCGAAACACCAAAAACCAACGAGTTGGCCACTCCTAGATCCGTGATCCGGGCAGAAAACTCCATGTCACACTGCCGAGATCTTTGTGCATATGCATATGTTCTGTCACACGCCGTGTCACCGTCACGCTGCGCCAGCGCCCACGTCAAAATGCAGACTCTTGCCGAGCCGTGCGGTGAGCCGCACATGACCATCCGAGAGGCACTTGCATGCGGATGCGCCCGCGCCGTACACCGTGAGGAGTGGGACGTTGATGCGGTCCGGAACCCGGATCTTTTTGCCAATTCGCCTGCGCTGGTTGCCTACATGTCTACTATGGTACAGATGCTATTTTATACCACGCTACACTTACTAATTCGTCTACACCAGGTCACCAACAAGGCGCCGCATGCAGTTGTAAACGGCGACATTAGCACCCCGCGGCGCAACACCCCGTTTTGCTCAGTGCGCAAAATGCCGAAAATGGCCACGGGCATGGGCCACCAGTCCAACTCGCACCTGAACCTGGCCATTGCCATTGGCCAAGCTCTTGACGAAGTCAGCTCCTACTCGATGTACCACAGCGGCTGCGTAACCCGATTTGACGAGAACCCGTCTGAAAACCAGGTTGCCATGGTCGAGGTGCCGGTCTGTGAGGTATGTGTACACACGGCACTCTTTTTTCTTTTAATTCATTTGTAGTCATTGCTTGAACCAGACCCTACCGACACGGCTATTCCGCATCTGCGGTTCCCAGGCGGGCGTCGGGGCGATACGGTTGCTTTCTGCCAAATTCGAGTGATACATCCTGCTTGCGGCACCCTGCCGGATGCCATTGCCAACTGCCGCGTGCCGCACATCTCACAGCTGGTGCCCATTGGATACAATCCAAAGCGCTGGCAGGTAGGCTGTTGTTGGGTGCAGAGATTTCTGCGTTCTCATACTCGTTGTACTTTTAGGCTGTCGTGGCCGCCCACGAAACATTTCATCGCACTCTTTTGATGGGCAGCACGGAAGAACGCGCTGATTGGGACGCCTATGTCGTCACTGCCATTGACAACGTTGTCTCGCGTCACCGCGCACGCGGTGTCTGCATCTCGCGAACTGCCCTGCGGCCACTCTTGGTTGACATGGCGCAGTTTATCACGCCTGCGGCGCCGCGTGTGCCGTATCGCGATCTCTATGATCTGTGTATTCGATACTCGCGCGAGCGTCCGCGGGCGCTCGCCGTGCCTGCAGACCTGTCGTCCATCCAGCAGTGTGCTATGCGCAATCGTCGGAAGAGTCTGTGCCATAGGAACATATCGCTTGTGTGACAGACGGACTAGCTCATTTACCGTGTGGAATGCTCGAATTGAGTCTGACCTCGGGTCAATTAAATTTTGAATCGACATCCATTGGCCGCGGTACATTTGGAACCGTGTACCCAGGCACATTGACCACACATGACGGCACAGTGCAGCATGTGGCAGTCAAGTTTGTAACGTGCGCACGCAACTTGGCACAGTGCCTTGCCCACGAAATCCAGATCCTATCGAACTTGCGCCATCCAAACATCATTGCGCTTCTTGATAGCCAGACAACAACAACACGCACAATGGCATCCAGCATTCTTGTGATGCCCCGCGCTCAGTGCAGCATTCAAAGCCTGCTGGATGCGCGCGCTGTGGACCGGCTTGACCCGCGCGCGTGCGCCATCCAGATTGGCCGCGCACTAGAGTTTATTCACTCGCGCGACCTTGTCCACCTCGATGTTACTACCATGAATATTATGATGGACGCGCACAACGTTCACGTTCTTGTTGACTTTGGCGTGTGTCGCGCGCGCGGGTTTTTATGTGCCGCAAACACTCTGACTAATTTGGCTTGCCGCGCGCCAGAGTGCCACATGGACAACCCGGCCAATCCAAAAAGTGATGTGTGGTCACTTGCATGTGTGGTTGCCGAGATGACTGGTCTTGTGCCTTTTATGTTTCACACCAACATTTCAGGCCCCCTTTCTCACAAGCTTGTCCTGGCGGACACATTTCGGCCTACCTGTGCCGATGGGAAACTCTGCGTGTGTCCCACACTGCCACGCGTACAGACCAGCCACGTCTGGAAGGACTATGGTGTTTTTTTGATGGTTATGCACGCCTGGCAAGCCGATCCGACCGTCCGATGCACCGCAGGACAGGCGGTTACCTTGGTTGAAAGTTGCGTGTAGATATTATATTTATTCTTTGTTAAAAACACTCCCAATAACACCCGCATTTTAGGCATTCAGCATTACAAACGGCCGCAGCTGGTCACGGCTGGCGCGCTGAGCCGCACCGTCAGCCGCGTGCAGAAGATCGTCGCGGCTTTGCAGCAGGGATGCCATGGTTGTCATGCCAACAAGCTTGGAGGCAAAGACGACGGTGTCGCTGTGAAGGCCGCGCGCGGGGTTGTGCGTGTAGCTCGGTGCCACTGAAACACAGGGACGCAGCAGCAGTGCTTCTGCAAGAGCACGAAACTGAAGTGCACTTTCTGTGATGATTGCCTTTTCGCTGGCGTCCTGGAAAAATATAGTATTTTTGAAGTTTTCTGTGTTGAATTGGGCAGGATCATAGGGCTCAGAAACAGCAGTGTTGTTGTATCCAAGTAGATGTTTTTCAATATTCCCAAAAATGTTGATCAAAATCTGTCCACATGCCACATCGATGTCGTGTTCGTGCATCGGAACACCAGAAAGGTATAGGTGAACTGGCATCGCACTGCTTCCCACGTAGAAGGAGGCCGAGAACTGTCCAATATGAGTTGGCTCGGTTGTACCGCCAGCCAGTAGCGTTGACTTTTCGTACGGATGACTCGTCTGAGATCCGTGGTTGTACGTGGCCCGCAGGGTGCCGTAGACGTTAATGTCGTCGCACATGTCAGATGCAATCATCTGCGCCACAGCAGAGCTGCTTTCAAACAGTTTGTTGTTGTAGAAACACCCAACGACAGTTTTCAGCAAGTTGTCAAAGGTAGCGTTACAAAGAGCTCGACTGATCGTTACCATGGCAATCGTGCGAAACAATGATTCCATGCCTGCTACATCGTTTGTGCCAATTTGCAGCCTGGCAGTTGTCTCCTCAATTGAAGTGTCTGTTTGGCCAAATGCAAACGTTGTAATTGTGCTGAGCTTTTGCAGTAAAATCTCCTGCAGTTTGAACCGAAAGAACGGTGTAATATCGGTTGCTGGGTCAATTTGCTTGTAGGACACCCACCCTGCTGTCAGTGTGGCATTTGGCCCCAAATTCAGATCGTCCATCAAATCGTCCGTGGACATGTAGACTGGCGGTTTGCGACGGCTGACTGGAGTTTTGTCTCGTGATTTGATGGAGACAACAAGCGTGCCGCACTGGGTCAGCGGCGCAAGGCTCGCCGAGTTGAACGAGATGAGGGCTGCGTCCATGGTAAGAACTGTACAAGTGTAAACAACGTGTCTCGCATACACATGCAAGCTGAAAGTGACCGCCCTTTTTTTTACCCGGTCACTCTTAAAATGGAAGCAGAGCAAGACGATTCTCATTATCGCTTTGGCATGGAGGATATTCACCCGCTGCCAGGACTTGAAGCTGTTGCTGGTCGGCTACAGTTGCCAGTGCCAAACAGCATCAGCGATGTTGAGGCTATGCTCTGGACGTTGGTGCAAAAGTACCGAGACGATCTTGCCGGGTTTGCGGCTCTTTTTACGACAGTTGCGATTCGACGCGGCCCGCTGTTTGAAGGGCCGCATCGGTCGCAGGTAAACAACACGACTGTTGTGAACGCGTGGAAGAACGGCCCAACTACCATTTTTGTGCAGCTGGCCCGCCGAACTCCAATTTGCATCATGTATAACCTGTCGTACATGCTGTCTGAGCGTGCCGTGACCGCCATCCCGTGCTGTCCGATCATACGGCTATTGCTTCTCTTCTACGTTGGCGCGGACGCTGTGCGCGAGAGGATGCTCAAGTCTGCTGTCGTGTGTCCCGTTATATTGACGTTGCTTTACGACACGTGCCGCCCAGCCTGCTCTTTGAACAGCCTACTACTCATAAATGGATTTTGCTACGACAACATCTTGTGCACGAGCTGCTGCGATCACCTGAAGCATCTTGCAAAGAACACGGCAGCCCGAATTTCGATGGACTCGACCCGCGAGGAGGCATGTGTTGTTGCTTTTGATCCGACCCGCGATGACGCAACCGCACGCGCCACGTGTCCGTGGAGAATGCTGTTTGACCAGATTGACCCGCCGCCGCGCGAGACTTGGTACTCCATCGCGATTGAGCACGGCATTGTCCCGCTGTATCTGCGATGTGTCGCCGAGCGAACGCCCTTTGACGAACCCAGACCAACGGTCGAAGTGATCAGAGAGCTATTTTTGTGCGCGCTGGCCAATGCGTCCAAATCACTCATTGTGATTCCACCGTTTGTCCGCCAAATCATCGGTACGCTAAAGGCTAATGTGCCGGGCGCCGACGCCTGGAACTTCATGTCATGCGTGCTTGATAGGCGAACAATCAGCAAAAATGGCGGCCCGCAGCTTGCTGCTGCGATTGTGACCATCATGCAGACACAGTCTAGTGTCGACGACACACAGCTGGCCATTGAAAAGCTCATGCAGAGCTCGGCAGTATACGTGCGGACATTTGTGATTGATCATCTGTTCCCGGCACTGGCGGCCGCCGACCTCCTCTGGACCGAAAAGACGCAGCGGCTTGACCTGCGCGAGTTTATGTCCTGCGCTCGTGCCAAGCAGCGCCTGGTGCGAGCCGTGGCGTCGTACCCAAATCCACTGCGGATTTTGCCGTCTATCCTGGCCGATGTTGCAGAACTTACCCAGAAGATGTAAATGTTTTTTTTATTCTCACACAATTGATAGTGTAATTATACTTCCATTTGTACCCCAGACAGCTACGGAATCGGCCTCGATGGACAGATCCCGTTCTCCTTCTTCGTCCTTAAAAAGTCCGCTGCGATTGGCCGGCAAAACAAAGATACCGCACATGTTGTCGTCAATAGGCGATACTGGAATGCCACGGCCCGTAAACACCTGGAGCGTCACAAAGGACGGCAGCGTTGACGACACGATGCAAACCAGCCGGTGGCCGTCGCGCAGCAACAGGTAGCCGCTCGCGCCAGCCTCTTGCCACTCGGTGGGCTCGGACGCAGCCGCCGGCACAAACGAAAACTGTGCAGCGTGGGCGCGCGAAACCCGGCAGAGTGTATTGGCCGTGCTACAGAGCCCAATGGCCGCATCCCCGGTAAGATCGAGCCGAAAAGATGAAAATAGTGGCACAGGGCTCGGCAGCAGTTCCGGCCAGGCATCAAGATTGACAGCAGCGTATGCAACATCTAGGCATGGATTGCCTGGCTCAAACAGCGCGGTGGCATTACATGCGTCCAAATAGATTTGCTGGTAGCGGCTTTGCGCTGACACGGGACACGTAGCGTCGGTGCAGGCGTACGAAAACACGGTCCAGTGATCTCCAAAAGTAGGCGCCACCTCGCAGTCCACCGTTACATTTGCCACGGACGGATCCATGCAGACACGCCCGCTCGCCCACGCGCAGCCCGCTGACAAACACGCTTCACGGTCTGTCCGCTGCGCGCAGCAGGCAATATCACGGCACACCACTGCGCCACAGCGTGCACCCGGCGAGCAGCAGTATGGCGCTTGCTCGTCAAAGATGTCCGCACACTCGCTCGCCGTCACGCCGTCTTCGCACTGCATGGCGGCAATCTGCACAGTGTCCATGAGAAACCCGCCGCCGCAGATGCCGGCCCTGAATCCAGCTGTTGGACGATACGCTCGGCCCCAGTTGGCACGCCGGGCGCAGCTTTGCGGAGCCGCGCACGTTTGGCTGCACCCGTCCGCCGGCAGCTGGCCTGCCACGTCACAGCCGGACGACAGGAGCGGCGGGCAGGTCAGCGCCATCACTCCGCGGCACATCTGATAACGACACTGCGTGCTTGCCTCATATGGAGCGGCGCAATCGCACCGCTGCAGCGCCGTGTTCCAGGCGCCGTTGCCGTTGCACGTGTACGTGTCACAGGCCTGTCCGACCCATCCATCCTCGCAGATGCAATGGCATGTGAGGAGAAAGTCGTGAACGCCGTGAACGCATGGAATCCCGGCACAGGCTGCCCGGCCCTGTTCAATCATGGCATTGAGCACGCCCAGCAGGCTGCGGCCACGAAGCAAAATGTCGCCGTTGACTACTTGCAGATCGCCGTTTGACACAAGAACCGACCCGGCAGTCTGGATAGCAAACGACCCTGGCTGCGCTCCAAAGATGCCGGGATCAGCCACCGGCCCAGTGGTAGCGGTAACGACGCGCGGCTCCGTTGCTGTAGACGCTGCCGTTATTGGACATTCACAGCCGTGTTCTTCCACTTGCAGGATCCACAAAGACGGCAGCAGGAGCAATACGGCCAACACGGTGCCTGTGATCGGATGCATCCGAGCGTTTCCGTCCACGCCAGGCCAGTGCATATGCGCGTGATACACACTCGGTTGTACTCGACTTTGAGATGGCCGCTCGTACTGCAATCGCAGCGGTTTGGATTGGCCGCATCTGCGCAGGCATTGCCATCGTGCTGCTCCTCACAAGTCTGGCCGTGCCTTGGGCCGAGTCGCGCGTTGGCATGCTCGCAGTCACATTTGGGGTGCCAGGCATACGCGCGTGCCTGTCACACACTTCCGTCTGCAAAGAGCTGGACTGGGAGCATCTGCCCGCCCTGCAGCTTTGTCTGGACGCGCTACTCGACGCGGCAGCTAACCAAACCTGCGGCGGTGAGCCGTTTGTCTGCGCCCAGGTATTGCCCGGCAATATGGTTTTATGCGCTGCTAATTTTACGTAGACCCGTGACATTCTTAGGGTTCAGGCCGGATTCCAACTGCCTCGCGGCTATCCCATCCGTCCCCATAAGCCTGCGCTGTTGCCGGACTTTAACTGGCTAGCGCCGAGCGCGGCGCTAGCCGTTGGTGCAGCGCAATTTGGAACGTCCAGACCACATCTTGTCCTCCACATCGTAACCATCTGCTTTCTGATTGCCATAGCAGGTATGTGATCCTCTATTTTCCTCTTTATTTTTACCAATTCACCTTACTTTTCTCTTTAGGTGTTTCAACAAGCATTGTTGGCTCTATCCTCACATCGGTTCGCCCGGGACTCGCACTGCTGTGGACGGCTGCTATTTTTTCTATTTTTTCATTACTATCTCGAATTTCTTCTTTTGTGTAATACATAAAACATAGAACACCCCGATACATGCTAAATATAATACGTGTTTCTGTTTTGATATTTAATTTTTATCTCTACCTTTCATTTCATGATACAGTGTTTGGAGGGTTAAGTCTTCTGGACCGTCGTCGTGGTGTTGTTGTACCGTCGAATTGCTTACTGGGAGCAGGAGTTTTCAATACACTCACTCCTGAAACGGGTTCTGTTGATAAATAGGCTTGACCTGTGTCGCCGTGGTACATTGCATATCTTATTTTTGCGCGTGCGGGTTGGGCATCTTCCACGGAGTCGTGTAACACCGTGCAAAAATTATGACGGTTGTCAAGTCCAACGCTGACACACGTGTTTACTAAATTGTACGTCATCATGTATAAAATGCAGATTCTCATGTCGATTGGAATCCGAACATTTTTCTCTTCCGGCTCTTCCTGCTCAATTCCGCCGTTGTTGCCCGTCAAAGTATTTCCAAGAATGAAAAGTCGTCTTCTAAGATCTTGCACTTCCTCGTCGCCGATTGTGGGTCCCGTGTCTTTGTAACTCGCTTTCAGAATATTCACCACGTACGTGTTGAGCAAAATGTATAGTGTTCGTACGGTGTTTGCATACTTTTTTGAAGGGGGTAAAGCTAGAAGTGTCTTGATTGCATCACACGTCATCTGAACATACGGGATCGCATGCGAAAAAAATAACACGGGATCTTTTGCTTCTTGAAAGGCGAATGTTTTGCCCTTAATTGCTTCATTATTTTCCAGACGCTTCTTGGTATTTGCCGCTGTAGCCGGTATGCGAATAACACTCGTTTCATATACAGGGTACTTGTTGTTGGTCACAACAGTTTGCCTGTAGTGTTTTTGTCGGGGTGGTAATTTTATATCGTCGAAATCTGCTTGTTTGCCCCATTTCTCCTCAAGACCATTGTTAATTGCATCAAGGTTGGTGATGACAATTCGGAGTAGCTCATCTGTTGTTTGATCGTCTGACGGCTGGAGCCTATAGTCATATGGGATGACAAATACAATATTGCTGGTTTTTCCTGCAAACTTGTCTATGTTTTGAATGACTTTGTCAAGTGTGGTTATGCATTTGCCCCTGGTTGCGTTTATGGCCATGTCAAGTTTCTTTTTTGTCTTTGTATCTTGCATCTTGTAATCGCATACTGCTTTGAGTGCGTCAATCTCATCGTCAAGCTCATACCGAGCATCGTCGACTTCCCAAAAAAGCTCAACTTCCCCTTCGGCATTGTCTGGGAATGTCTTGTTGAGAGCAGTCTCAAAATCTGCATCTTTCTCGGTGCTAAAATCGGCGAAAGACTTGTCAAGTCTTTTCTGCAATTCTTTGAGATATTTTTCAAGTAGATTGGCTGCCTCTTCAAACGTGTAGCCCCCCTTTCTTGAGGGAGTTATGCCTTTTTTTTCAATGTTCAGTCTAAATGATGCGATTTTTTCCTGATCGTTGAAATTCGGCACTGGTTTTTTGGGGCCTGTGTTTTTCTCATCACTTGGTGAGCTCCGGCCGTCATCGGGCGCATCCGCATTGTATTGATCTGTCAGATTTGTACTACCTGGGTTCATATTGGTCTGGGGGGACGTGGTTTTCTTGTCGCTCGCAGTCGATGTTGATTTGAGCTGATCAAGTCGTTGTTTAGCTGCATTCAATTGGTCAAGCGCGCTGACCACTGCGGCTTCGGCCGGTGCTAGCTCACCAAGCACTGCTTGAAGGTTATTGAGTCGTGTTCTTTTGCGGTTCAAATCAGCGTTCAGATCTTGAATGGCTTTCTCGGCATTGGCAACATCGAGTGTCAGTGCGTCAATGTCTTTCTGAGTCACCGGTGGTGTAGCTGGATTTTGCACATGGGCGAGTTCGCCATTCAACGAGTTTAAGCTCGCGTCAATCCTTGCAATTTGAGCTTCCAACGATTGTATTTCAGCTTCGAGTGTGGCAACTTCTGCGTCGTATGCCTTCTTGGCAGCCGAGTTGTTTGTGCCTTTGACTTTAACCTTGTATTTCTGTCCAGCAACAATCACTTTGGTTTGTTGCATGGCCTTCTTAACATCCGAGGGTGAACTTGCTCGTGACAAAATAGCGTGTAAGCATGCAGGGATGGACTTTCCCATGTAAACAGATAGGGCCCATTTGACGGACAACATGGTTGGCACTGTTGTCGTCTTTGACATCAGATAATCCACTGAGTTTACAACACTCGCCAGAATGTGGATATTTGGTGGCTGTTTAGCCAAAAGTAATTGCACATATTCGAGTAGCGTGATGTGACCAAGCACAAACTGGTCTGTGGCTCGTGTAGTAAATAGAACAACAAAGTTAACTCCATCTGCTATGTAGGTCTGAAGCTTTTCGTATGACATTTTTGCCAGCCTGGTCCTAATTTGTTGTGACCAAGGGTCGCCTCTGATGTGGCTTGTCGACGCCAGCCATGTTGGGTCAGATCGCATGGCAGTGTCTACCGCAAGTACACTCACCAGGAATTTGTCAAAAGGGTTTATGATTTTGTCGGTACCAATCCGTGTGTTGACGGCTTTAGTCGACGCTGGCGGCGGATTGCTTTTTTTTCCTGAAAGCTGGGCTTGTTTATTCCTCAGCTCAGTACGAAGCTGAGCACCCTGATCAGTGACTTTTTTTATATCCGCCTGAACTTCTTGCTCTGTACGTTGATTGACAGATTCCTGTGCCTTTTTTTGCCCTTTGGCTTGTTCAAGACGGGCTTTTGCCGTATCATGGGCTTGCCCAAGTGATGGAAGTGTTTTGGTTTCTGCAGTCTGGATTTCGCCTTGAAGTTTTGGCAGTGCTTGGCGTGCAGGGAGGATTTTTGTTGTCAAAATAGTGTCACGAGTCTTTTGAGCAGCTCCATGAATCTGTTCCAACCGGGACACCAAGGCTTCTTGTGCTTGCAGTAGTGCATCAGCTTTCTGCTTCTCTAGCAGCTTCTGCGCTTCGACCTCTTCATCACGTTTTTTCTGCGCAGCCGCATCGGCCTCTTGCTGCCCTTGCGCAGCCGCATCGGCCTCTTGCTGCCCTTGCGCAGCCGCATCGGCCTCTTGCTGCTCATCTTCCTCCTCCTCCTCTTCTTCTTCTTCTTCAGAATCGGCTTCTTGTTGCGCTTGCGCATCCGCATCGGCCTCTTCCTGTTCATCTTCTTCCTCTTCTTCTTCTTCTTCTTCTTCAGAATCGGCTTCTTGTTGCGCTTGCGCATCCTCATCGGCCTCTTGCTGTTCATCTTCTTCCTCTTCTTCTTCTTCAGCATCGGCTCCTTGTTGCTCATCCGCATCAACTTCTTGTTTATCTCGCGTCTTCGCCGCGTCGACCTCTTGCTGCTCTCGCAGCTTCTTTGCAGCCTCTTGCTGCTCTCGCAGCTTCTTTGCAGCTGCTTCGGCCTTTTGCCTATCGGCCTCTTGCTGCTCTTGCAGCTTCTTTGCAGCCGCTTGCTGCTCTCGCAGCTGCTTCGCAGCTGCTTCGGTCTTTTGCCTATCGGCCTCTTGCTGCTCTTGCTGCCTCTTTGCAGCTGCTTCGGCCTCTTGCTGCTCTTGATCATCCTGGGTATCACCTTGTGCTTCGGTCATGGCTTGTGTATTGAAAAGCTTCATAAACTTTTTATCTCCATTTTGAATGGTGATTTTGGCATTTTTCACCTCTTCTGAAAAGATGTCCAGTCCATTTTCGCTTCTTTCTAGCGCTCCGTTTTTGAAGGCAAGTAGAGCTTTCAATGGAAAAAATGCATTGTTTGTCGAAAGCTCTGAGATGGACCGAGTGTATGCTCCAGTATCCTCGTCATATTTGTAAAGCTTTTTCGACGTAATTTTCAAATCACAGGGTTGCTTTGATTTGACCCTGGTTACAAAGTCAGTCAGCCGCTGCGTTATGACTTCGTCGGTCATAGTATCATCCACATCAAAGTCAGTTCTAGTCGCAGCCATCTTCTGGCCTTTGGATGCGGAAGGTGCACTAGTGGGTGGAGGTGGTCTGTCTGTGTGTGAAATTGGGGCATATGTGGACTCTATCTTTGAGAGATAGCGGCCAATCATCAGCCTTACTGTGTCCATTGCAACGGGAGGCGTTAAAGACCAATATGATAGAGCACACGGGCCAATGTCTTTGACGTACATAAGCATTTTTAACTCGGGTGTTGTCTTGTTGTTAAAAAAATCGCTAAAAGTTGCATCAGTTCCGACATTTTGTAGATCTATAGTTTGAGTATGGGGTTCTTTCTCGAATCGCATCAGCATCGCACGAGTATAAAAAATCTTCTCGATTTCATCTATTTGGCTTGTCTGCGCAGCGCCTGTTTTGGCTTGTAGGTATTTTGAAATCATTTTGCGAAGCTCCTTTGTATTGTCTGTGCCAATCCAGTGTTTCCCTGCTTTTTGCAGTTTTGGTACGCCCTGTCTTGTAACAAGCTCTTGCGTGGGTGTCATGGATCCTTCTGTGACCCACACCAGATAATTTCCATCCATGATTTCATTAAAGGTTTTCGTGTCAATTAGATCGGAATAATCTGCCCAATAATTATGTGGTTGAGGCATGTTTTTTTGGGTTGCCAGAGTCTGCCAAGGATCGAGTATAAGTCTAAATACATGAGGCGTTAATGCTTGACAATCTCGAAAAGTAGATGCCACCACAAATCTGATACTTGGGGCGTCTTTGACTCTGATCTGGTTCAGGTTGTCAACAAGCGTCTCAAATGAGACACTCATTTCAGTACCGTCAAAAAAGAGCATGTATTTTTCATATATATATTACATGTATATCTCACGGAACTCGCGCGGCGTGCAGCGAAAGGTGCTTGCCCACGCTCCAGCCGACTGTGTCACGCCGTCAATATAGACTGGCGCGTTTAACAAGTCGGCAACGGTATGCATAGTCCAGCAAAGACGGGTGCGAATCTCGCGGCGCGCGGATGACAGACTCGCAGTGCCTTCGCTGGTCGGAATCGCTTGAAATGCGGTGCCTCCAAGATCGGGCCCAAGCTCGCCGGAGATGTACGATGCGCGCGCCACAAACGCGGCGAGAATCGCGTGCAGGTCGCTGGCCGAGGCCGGACTAACTGCCGCAGTGGCGTTGGCCAGTTGCAGAATGGTGCGGCTCACCGTTTCGCGCATCTGCGCCGTCGGCACCGACCGCAGCGGCTGAAACCCCGTGCAGGCAAGCTGCATGCGTACCTTGACTGTGCCGTTCGACCAGTGCTGCGCCACAAAGTCCGACAGCGTCATGTCGCCGATAACAAGCTTTGTCTCGAGCTGCGCGGCGCATACAAAACACAAGGTCCGCAGCGTCTGCAGATAAATGCAAAACTTTAGTAGCGAGCGCTTTGACACCGCAGGCTGGACCCGGTGTCCAATGACCACCGAGGCAAGATAGGCAGTTCCAGCCACAACGCCCGTGCGAAAAACCGGTAGCATACCCGGCTTGTGCATCAGGTCGCGGGCATCAGACAGACATCGAACGGGGACAAACTGAAAGACGATGCGCGACGTGCACGGCGTCACACAGGTGTTTGTGCCAGTTCTGTCCCACCGGTCATCAGCTGACGGCTCACCGTCCATCGGGTGTGCGGAAAACGCCGCTGTCCGCGCCGTCTGCCAAAGCCGGTGCCCAAGGAAAAATTGGTGTAGGACCATTGTCCCGGTGGCAATCTCTGGCGGCAAAATCGGCGCCTGACATCCGCACCTATAAAATAAACGTATAAATACACAGATTTACATTATAAAAAGACTATTTACCGAGTGTGCATGTGACATTTGCCGCAGCCGCACTGCAGACACAGCGATTCTCCGTTGGATACGGTGTGGCCACACACACCACACACAATATTGTCCTTTTCTGGTGCACAGTCGCAGCCAGAGGTCAGACAGGCTCCGCGGTTGACGTGTGACGTAAACAGTGCAAACTCCTCTGGATCTGGCGGCTCTCGCATGCACAGGTCCGGCTCGCCATCCTCTGCCTGTCGCAGCCGCAGGTCACGGCACGCTGCGCGCGTGGCCGGATGCCAGGCAATGTCGGCGCTTTCCACAACAAACGTCACATCGGAAAGCCGGGCGCGAAGGATTTCTGCTGTACCTGGAAACGGCATGCAGAGAACAACAACCTGCGCGGCCTGTAAGCAGCGGTATTTTCAGTCGGCTCCGTACCTTCTTATCTATCACCCGGCTCAGAAATGCATCCAGGCGACTGGGCTCGGTCGACAGCATAAATCGAACAACCAAATGCGTGACCTGCAATCAATGTGTAAGAGAAAGCACAAAATGCCGTGCTTTGGCGAGTACCGTATCTTCCGGTGCGTACTTGACAACCTCAAACATGCTGTGGGCCACCCGCACAAACGGGAGCAAGCGTGCCTGCTCGCGCTCCGGCACGCGGCCAAGCCACGCTGCCACGTCCGGCAACACGGCAAAGCTTGGCAGCTCCACCGGCCGGCGAGCAGCCAGCGCCTCAGACACGAGGGCTGCAGGGTACCTGATAAGCGGCATGGCGCCTAACGGCCGGCCAGAGGGCGGCGGTTATGAGCACGGCAAGCCCCCACACCCAAATCATCGTTTTGTCAGCCCTAAAAATGAGACTCTGTAAGTATTTTACCCGGTTTTCATCCCAGACGAACAGGCCTGTAGTCAGCTCGTCCGTTTCGCAGCCCTGCGCCGTTGCGTTGCGGGCTGGTTGCCAGCCCGGCTGGTCGGGCAGCGCAAAGTTATACGACAGCATGGGTGCAAGCACCGACGTGGCGTCGTCTTCAGTGTGCTCGGCGCCAAGCACGTGCAGAATCTCGTGAAACGCCGTCTGACGCGCCCCACTGCTAAAGGCGTCAAACACTGCAGCGTAAGAACGCGTGGCGCTGCAGCGGCTGTCCACATACGCCAGTCCAATTGTGCGACTGTCATCCGCAAACCGCCGTGACGAGATGAGCAGGTGGACGCACGCCTGCGCCGGCCGGGTCGCTGCGTACGCAGCCAGCGTGGCGGATGGGGTGGCGTACACGCCCAGACTTATTGGCTGTACGCTGTGAATGGCCAGCAGCAAGTTGCTGTCATGCATGCGAAGCTCGCGGTTCGCGGCCTGTATGGTCCTGTACGCGTGCGTCCGCCAGCCCTCTAGCGAGACAGAGAGCCGGGCTTCGGGAGTCACGTCAAACGCCACACTGCATAACAGCGTGGCACGCGTGACAGACGCCGCAGCGAGCAGAAGCAGCCAGACCGCCTGCATACTGACGCTACCATACGCGCAGCACAACCATATTCCAATTGCTGTCATCACATGCAAGGTGCCGCCGGCGCCACGCCCGAGCGTGTGCCGCCGCCAGTGACCTATGGCCGGACAATCAGCGAACAGACTGTCGAAGAGCTCTACCACATCCTGATCAAAAACATGTGGGAGACCAAGGTGCCACCGGAGGAAGCGTCGCCTGAACTTTTGCGCGCTGCCGAGTTTGTGCTCCGGGGCATGAAAGAAGAACGTGAGGCAGTCATGTACGACCCGGACTGCTGGATTCAGCGAGCCGTCTGGTTTGCGATTGACGTGTGCGAGAAACTGCTAGAGGGCCGGCTTGCCGAAGTGGAATACGACCTGTTCCCCGACAAGGCTGGCCCGTTTCCAGCGCCGACATTTGCACCGCCGCTGTGTCCACTGGCTCCGCCAGCGCTGAAAGAAGAACGCGAGCGTCTGCAGAGTGCGGTGCAGCGATACGCAAACGAGTCTACAGAGAAAATCGATTTGATTTACCAGCGGGCAGTGCTGGAAATTCATCTGTCTGAGCGTTATCATGCCGACCGGGTCCGCGTCTTTGACGAGAGGCCGCCGCTCATGCTGCTGGACAGTGTATTTTTTCTGCGGTCTGGCGAGTTTGGACTTTCTGAGGAGGACGAGGCCATGTACCAGCGCCTCAGCACATTTATCAACACGCTACTGGAACGCCACTACAGCGGGGAAATGGCGGAAACGGGAGTACCTTTTCTTCCGCACGTCCACAACGTCTGTCGGTGGGTGTCGTACATCAACGCTGAGCAGCCGGTCGTACACATTGACGTGGCCGTTGGCGGCGGGCGCACGCGCGAAATGCTCCGCAGCACCACCGGCGTCTGCTGGGTGAGCTCGAACCTGGCTGGGTTTTGTGCGCGCAACCTGATGATGGTAGTGGATGCTGAAAATGTGTGGGATTTATTATGCTATCTAAACGCAAAGTATAACAGCTGATACGACTATTTGTTTGGACTTATGATTACAACATATGCACGTCGATCCGCGCGCTGCAAAAACAAAAGATTAGCAATAGCTAGTTGCTGGAGCAAAACGTGTTACCGGAAGAGCCTTCAACTGCGTGCTAAATGGCGTGGGCATTGCTGCTTGCGCTCCTGCTGGTTTGTACATGCGGTGCATCCCGGGAAGAGCAGACGATCAATCCCGACGTGGCTTTCTTGCGGCTGGGCCCAAATGCCGTCTGCGGTGACGCCGTTGCCGGTCATACGCTCATATGTTTTGACCCGGCTACGCCGGTGCCGATTGGATTTGGTGCCACGCTACGCGTCTCGCCGGCGCAGCTGACCATTGCCAGCGGTAACACCACAATCGGCATCACTGCGCAGGGCGCTGTCGTTGTCAATGGCGCGGCCGCCGGACCGCCAGGCACGCTGACGCTGGCTGGCACTCGGATCAACCGCATCGACGGAGTCTGGACTGTACTTCGCGAGACACTGTTGTCCCCGTCCGGCGCTGTCCAAGAAGTCTGTGTGATCAGCACGACCGTCTGCGGCATCCGGCTTGTCCTGTCTGCCGACGAGCCGTCCATTGCTGTGGTGGCGGGCAACCGGATAATTATCGACGACGACATCCCGTTGCCGTTTGTTCTCGGCGCGCTTTCCTCGGGCACGGCGCACGTCATTTCACGCTGGAGCATCTTCTCGGCACAATCGCACGGCGAGCTCGTGATTGAGACGCAAATCCCGATTGACGGCACAACAACGTGTAGATTGCACCAGTTTGTTAACAGCTCTCGCTGCGGGCGCGCGTACTACAGACACGTTTGTGGATACGGGTGGCAAAACCTTTCCTTTCTCACACTGTTTTACAGGAAATTGTCACCGTGCTCCCGCTGGACGAGTGCTTTGTGCTAACTGATGTGACGCGCGCGGCGCTGGACGCGGACGATTCGGTGGTGGCTGCCCTGCTAGACTCGACGCTGCCGCTGGGCGTGCGCTTTATGACTGGACTTTTTTTTACAAACACAGAATGCGATGCACCACACAGTGCACTGGCAAATGTCTCCTTGGGGGTGTGTGATACCACAGGTCGCTTTATGTTTGATTGCATGTCAGCACTTTAAATACACCCATACGCACATTTATTTCCTCTTTGTCACAAACCGACGCACATTTTCCAGCGCTGGAATCCGGATGTACTCGCTGGTCTTCTCGCTGACCAGGCTGCGAATCTGTAGGCCAATCTCAGCCTGCAAAATGGCCAGCGCAGGCAACACGCAATAGTGCTCGGTCAGGTCGCCAGGAACAAAAGCACGGATGCGTTTCGGGTGGCGGCGGAGGTTGATCGGATGACGCGTATGCCCGTGCTCCGTTGTCACTGTAACAACGACAACGCCTTCCGTGTGAAACCACGTGTACGAGACGCTCTGGCTGATGCCCAGAATGTCTGTCGCCTGCAGGGTTTTGAGAACAATCGTTCTTTCCCTTTCAATTGGCATGGCAGCGGCGCAGACCAATGTGCCCAACTCGCCAGTCTTCTACTGCAACGCTGTAAGAGCTTATCATATCAATACATTACATTAATCCTTGCTTGTCTTTGCAGACTATTCTGCAGTGTGTGGTGTGGCCTGCCGTGCCCGACAGCGCTGGCCCAAGGCCAACTATCGCGGACATTCTTCAGACCATCTCGCCTGCCGGATGGACCATTGTGATTACCTCGTGCACAACCCCATGCTTGATTGATTCTTGCAGCAAGATACCATCGTCCTGCACTGGCGAAGACTCGATCTCTTTTGACACGACCTATCTGGACGTGCCAAATATCTTGATCAGACACCACCGCGGAAACGACAATCCGCTGACGCTTGTGATGGACCGGGTTTGTACTAGAAGCAATCACATCTTCTTGCTAACACTATTTTTTGTGTAGGAAACATGGACCGGAGAGGCCAACAACAACGAGACATACCCGTGCACGCCGTTTGTGATTACCACAAACAATGTCACAGTCACCAATTTCAAGTTCAGCACCGACGACTGCGTAGCACAGCTTCCGGGCTGGTTTCCAATATCCGGAGTACCGCCAAGACTTTTTTGGCTCATGTCCACGCCGGTTATTGTGCAGAGCGACAGTGCACAGCAGACGCAGCTGCGCAGCCTGTCCTTTTCTTCAAGCAGCACTGTGGCCAGCGGCAGTGACGCTGTTGTTCGTATCATTCCGCGTGTCGAGGGCACCATTATCAACCTCAACGGCTCTGTCTTTAGCAGCATTGTTGGTCGCGTAAGTCTCAGCAGCCCCATTTCGCTCTGCGATTCGAGCGCGTCAGCCACGCCGGCGCTGCTGATCTCCGTCTACAGCGGCACGATCACGCTATCGTCCACACGAGCACTGACCCTGCGTAACGATGTCGGAGCCACTTCTCTTGGGGCGTGGATGGGCAGCACGGACGTCGAGTCGGGCGTTCCCGACGCCGCCTGCCCCGTGTGTCTATCAAAGGAGGATCTGCACCGCACACACGTGATCTACATCATTGTCGGGAGCGTGATTGGCGGCTTCGTTTTTATTGTTGCCACTGTGCTTATCATTGTGCATCTGCGTCACCGCTTAAAGGCCGACCAGCTTGCCGAAAGCAACATAAAACAAGATTAAATTTTTGTATATTTCGTATTATAATTTCAGTAGTTGATCCGGTGTGCGGTGGAAAAAAATCAGATTGTTCGTTGTTGTCGCGTACAGGTCATGGCCGGTCGGCAAGTGGCGGTAGTGGACAATCCGGTCGTGCGGAATCCGCTGCCAGTCATCCGCGATCCGCATGTTGATCAACAGACACTGCAAACTGTCAATGTCAAGCAACGGATAATCGTACGTGTCGGCCGAAAACGCGTCCAGCAACCCGGCATGGCCAACGGCCAGAACAACCCCTGGCAGCTCAAGCGCGGCCAAGCCGCCGACCGGGAGCGCTCGCCACCGAGCAACAATCTTGTTCGCCTCGCGCAGATCGGGCCAGACATGACAAAGCGAGAGTGTCGACTCTGCGTTTGTTGCTTCCGGGATGGTGTAATCCGGAATAGCCAAAGCGGCCAGCATGACCGCCTGCAGGTGGCCACACAAAAGTCCGGGAACGCCGCACGAATCGATCATGCCGCGCATGTCGTCAAACTCGGTGTTGATTGGCCACACGCGGCGGCAGCGCGTGCACTGCACCGCGTTCTGCGCCACCAGCAGATCGCGCAGCTGCATCCCACTTGTGGCTGCGTTGGCGCCCAGCAAAAGTCCGCGGTCCTCACAGCCTCCAAGCACTGGATTCAGCATGGGCGGCGTAAAGTACTGAAACGAGTCGGTTGTCAGAATCTCTGGTGCAGCGCCTGCCTCCAGAAGCAAGCGGCACGGGCCTGGCTTGAAGATTGCCGTCTGAGGCGCAAAAATTGTTAAAGCTGTCAGCTGCTCCGAGACAAAAAAATCGACGTTGAAGGAGCCGCGAAAAATCGTGTGAAGGCCGTGGTTGAACCGCACTCGTAGATTCCGCATGCAGTGAACCACGCGGATCCGCCGTTCCGACACAATCTCGAGCGAAATGTCCGGATTCCACAGCAGCCGAGTGTCGCTAGCAACGTCACAGTGTGTGTCGGATCCGTTTATGGGGCGTGGAGTGCGGAATGTCGCGCACTTGTGCGTCACTTTTGCGCCGGGAAACAACATGGGTGATCCGGCCAGATCCGTCGGCAGCGGATTGGTGCAGAGCCACACAGAGTGGGGGCACGGCAGCGACACGCCCGTCTCAAAGGGCTGTAGATAGGTATCGCACCGCCTACACAACACAAGCCCGGCTGTTTCCTCCAGCTCAAGCGGTTCAGCCAGTTGGCACAATGAGCGACAGGTTGCCACAAGACAGATGTGCGAGGACAGGTGGCACGGGCGACATAGGATGTGCTTGCACTCGGTCAACTGAACGGCACCAAGAACACTGCCGCACGAGTCACACGCCGGCATGATAAACTGACATGGCCAGCCACTATGGACGGGCTTCAGACAAGGGCGACCAGATATCGCGTGCCGACCAACCAACATATGGCGTCGCCTGGCGTATTATCACACACTCACGATGCAAGCGCTGCTGCTGTTGCTCATAGCGCCGCTTGCGAGCGGCGCGTGGTGCGAGTGTGCCCACAACAACGCAGGCGGATTTAACAGTCTGCTCGATTTGCCGCAGCTTGCGCGGCCAACCGTTCGGGTTGGCGACACTCTCGTAGCCTTGAACGCTACTGTGCTAGACACGGCGGCCGATCCGCAGAGCGTGGTGGCTTTCTTGGCGGCCGAGTTTACAGGCGGTCAGCCTATTGTGGCCGCCCAGCTGCGGTCACGCTGTCTGCGGTACGATCGGGGCGGCTTCCAGGTCATGATCAAGACAAGCATTGTCATGGCTACAAGACGAGGCGAATATCTACACTGGAGCCACATTGAGCTAAATCTCTTTGCCGCCTGCAGCCAAATGTCGGAAAATCTTACATTTCACACAACGCGGCGCGAAATGCAGGTCTTGCAGCTGAACCTGCGCATGCTGGACCACGCAGTTGACCCGCTTGGGCCGCTGGTTGATTTCAGCGTGACGGTGTGCATGCCGCGCGTCACGGCGCCGGCAAACGACACGCAACGCTGGGTGGGAAACGAGTACAACACGGACGACATTGCTGGCGGGCTGTCCTGGTGGCGAAGTGCGCGCACGACAGGCGACGTGGCGCGTCGCATTCTCATTTGTGGCCCCGCAGCGGACGACGAGCCCGCCGGTCTTTTCTACGCGCGTGCATCAGCGCGGCCCTACGTTCAAGTGTGTTCGTTTGAGGATGCCGTGCTGTGTGCGGCCGACGCCATGCTGTTAAACCATGCCATTGAGATGGAGTTTCTTACACATGACCATACCCTGAGTGACTTTGCCCGCGGGCTGGTTCCGCTTGAACCCGGTGTTAATATCACTCGCGTTATCCACGGCAATCGCATTTTTCTCACAGGCGAAACGTCCCACTGCTACGTCTATATTGTCGACATGACGGTCAACGGCATCAACCGACAGATTGCGTCGCTCATCTTTTACCGGGCATACGATGTGGAAGGCACTCCTACCGCGGTCGAGCTGCTTCACCAGATTGATCTCGAGCTCGAGGCTGCCGCACTGCCGTACAGCGACGAGGGCACCTCGAGCGACTGCAACTATCAGCTTGAAACAACCATGGGGCACGCATGCGACCGGCTGGTCATGGGTGACAGCGCCGTCGAGTTTGGGGTGAGCACAAGCGCCGCAAACCCAACCATCGGCTTGCGCAACGGCGTACCGTGCACGCCGGCAACCACATCGACATGTCCGGCCATCGAACTGCCGGGTGCAGCATTCAGCGGCGCCACCGTGGCCGGCATTATCATAGGCTCACTAACGTGGGCCTTGATTGCATCTATTGGCGTTGCCACTGTGATCGAGTTTACAGAGAGCCGCAGAAAAGGACGGCGCCGCACAAAAGAGCGCCAATCGCCGCCAGTCACGCGACCAAAGCCGCCAACAATTGTTAGCAAAGTTAGCAGCGGTCAGATGCAGCGTCCGCAGGCGGTCAGATTACCCGCCCAACGTAGCGACCGGGCAGTTATGAATCGCTTTTTGTCCGAACTGGGCGTGGAGGTTCTTCGTAAATAAAATCAAATTTATTTATTTATTTATTTTTAGTTTATCCTTGTCTAATTCAAAAAATATAATTACACTTTGCGGGATTTACCGAACTTATTGTAGGCCAAAAAGGCGTCGGGGCTGTGCGAAAATCCGAGCCGGTCGCTGATTTTCGTGTAGAAGCGGTCAATCATGACCACAAGTGGCTCGGCAATAGCGGGAGGGTAGTGGTTGACCAGCGTGTACAGGTAGTTTGTTGGATCGGTGCTCCGATCGACAATGCGGCACGCAACCATCCGCGCGCGGCGCACCAAGCCCTCGACGCTCATGCGCCGCGTGATAAAGCGCACAATGCACGGGATCAGATCGCCAGCCGACTCTTTCTTCTCGATGATGGTGCGCTCTATCAGTCTGTCAACAAACTTGCCCGGAAAGCTGATGCGGTCACTCGCGTCCACACTGTAGACGATAAAGGCCATCACCACCATCCGCACCGTGGTGGTAATCTCGCCGCACTCGAGTCGTCGGCACTCCTGCTCCTTATTCAGCGTCCACTCGCACGAGAGCTCCTTGATGTGCGGGGCCGTCTGAAAAATGTCGTCGTCGGACACGGTCGCCAGCAGCTCGGGCGCCGCGGCTAGCAGATTGTACAAAAGAAGGTTGTAGTAGTACACGTCGGCAAGCAGCCGTGTAACGTCGTCTTTCTCAAAGCAGGTGACATAGTCGAGCATCTGGTCGTTGGGCGGCGTGCAAATATCGAGCGTCTGGGTCCCCTGCAGGCTGGTGACCATCTCGTTGTACTTTAAGCAGTTGTCGCGCGGTCGCAGATGCACCACACCGTCGTTGGTCAGCCGAACAGTCAGCGGCACATTGCGCGGAAGCCGCATCTTCTCTTCCAGCACACGGAGAATCGGAGGCACCCCGAGCGGCGGGTTCAGCATAATGTTTAACGCAATCCGCGGCGGCTGGCACCTGTCGGGCGAAATGTCCAGCCGATAAAGCGCGTGTTCGTCGTGTATGTAGTCAGTCGCGGTCGGCTTGGGTTTCGACGTATCGGCCTGCTTGTTGGACTTTGCCTGGTCCTGTTCCGACTCCTTGTTCTCTGAGGGGGGCGGCGGACAGAATTTCGCCACCTCGGGATCCAGCTCGTAGGGCGTTGTGTCGCAGACGCGCGGATACTCAAGTCCGCAGGCAATCAGCGCCGGTATCATGCCAGTGCACCGCAGCTTCGACAGCTCAATCAGCCGGGTCTTGATCATGAGGAGCGAAAACTCGTATTCCTCCGTCTGCTCCTTCGACCACTTCTCCTGGTTGGGGACAAACACCGCGCGGTTGGAGAAATCGTTCAGCTTTGGCTTCTCGCCGTTCATCAGACGGTTGATAAAAAGCACCTCCTGTCCGTTCAGCCACATCATCAAGCTGTGCGAGAAATAGACATGCGTCCTCGTCGAGTCCACCAGCAGCTGGTCTTCAAACGCCATTGCGTGTAGGATGCGGAGAACGTTGACCGCCGCATCGGTCATGACGCGCGGTGGCTGTAGCGCTAGCAGCGCGGTACTGCAGACGTAGTTCTTCACGTGCTTCGCCTGCTGGATCGACGATACCATGGCTTCCACGGCCATCTTGACGCTCACCACCAGTCCGCGTGCCGCGTGCGACAGCGCCTCGTTGCGCCCCTTTTCGTTGCCAACGTCCAGACCAGACAGGATCAAAAGGCCAGGCCGCAGCTTCATCGGGTCTTCTGGCAGCTCGGCTAGCTGACCAAGCACGCCAAACGGGGCCGAGTGCTCGTCCATGCAATCCATGGAGCCCGAGGTCTGCAGCATGCAAAGCAAAAAGTCGTACGGAATCGGCATGGCCGACGCCAGCAGCAGGTGACGCATCGGCAGCTTCTGCCCCGACAGAAGCAGTCGCATGGTGCACTCGGCTTTCCACGCCGCGCAGATGGCTGGCTTCATCGCCTTCATTGCGCGCACCGGCACCTTGACCTTGCCGCCCTCTTGCGCCGCGATCGTGTCAAACGCAGCTACCAGCAGCGGGATCGGCGGCAGCAGCATGCGCGTCAGCAGCCAGTGCCCGCTCGTCTGAATGTCAAGCATGGCCAGAATGTGGTGAAACACGATCCGGCCGCATTTCGCGTCGCTCAAGGCAAGCGGGTCATTCCAGCCGCGGTGAACAAATGCCGGCGGCTTCATGCCCGAGATCGGGATCCAGCGGGCCACAATGGCTGGGCTGACACCATCGCGAATGTCGCCGAGCGTGTTGGTTGCGCCGAGGGTGCCCGTGCCGACCTTGACCACCAGCGTGTGCACCGGCTCATACCGCTTGCCGTTCTCCGGCGGCTGGGCCGACCGTCGCTCGCCGTAGCCGTCGCCGCCCCATGTCAGCGTCTGCGCCTCGTGCTTGGGCGCCACCTCATTGGAAAAGGTAAGCACACTGTTGTGGCGCGCCATGTAGGTAGCCATGCCGGCGACCGGGTCGCCAAACAGGTTGCCAAACAGCGACGCCGAGCACTCCTCGGCCTGCAGATACTTCATCACGGCCTGCTGGATCTTCTCGTAGGTAAATGTCTTGCCGATCGACGATGGCCCGACCATGCACGCCTGGCCGATGATGGCCTGGTCGTACACGTTACCGACAAAGATCTGCATAAACATCATCAGGATAAACGTGCACATACCGTGCCCCGCCTGCGCACCGAGCATGTAGAACAGCCGCTGGAAGACGCCAAAAAGCCCCTCGTGGACAATCAGTCTGCGCAGATCGGCAAAGATGCCCAGGCACACCTGACAGTCGGCAATGTGCTCGCCGTTTGTCTTGACCGTGTGAAAGATGCCCTTGTGACTCGCGGCCACTCCGCAGCCGTTGCCGCTCGACGTGCGCAGCGCCTCGTGATACTCGGCCTGCAGCGCCTCGATTGCCTTCTCGTAGCGCAAGCCGCTCTCCACCAGCACATCCACGAGCGGCGACAGCGACCGCAGTTCCCAGTCACACAGCGCCTGCACCTGCTTGAAATCAAGCTCGGGCCCCTGCGCAAACGGAATGAAGCACGGCCGCGCCACCAGGTCCATGTTCACTGCGTGCCGCGGGCAGACCCCGATAACGTGGTACGCCGTGTCGCTTTGCACCACTCCGCGGGTCCAGGCCAGCGGAAAGTCCTTTAGCGGCGCGTTCTTGTCCAGCACCCGAAACATCAGGTTCTTGGCCCACGGCGACTGGATGCGCTGGGTCCACAGGTCGGGTCCAAACGCGTGCATCATCCGCTCGGTGATCTGGGCGGCCGAGAAGCTCAGCAGATCGTCGATCACCAGACACTCCTCGCTCTCGGCGTCGCACTGGTCTTCGAAAAATGCCGCAATCTCATGCATCCGCAGCTGGTGTGGCGCGTCAGTGCGCACCCGCTTCGCACTCGGCTCTCCGCTGCACTTGTCGGCGCGCCGCGCCTCCTCAATAATCCGTGTCAGGCACTCCTCGGCATCAATGAACGAGAGCACAAGAGCAGCCCGCGGCGGCAGATCGCCAAACGTGCACTTGACCGGCTTGTCGGTAAGCTGGATCTCTTCGACCATCACGCGGACGTTGAAGCGCATGCATTCCGTAAAAAGGCGGGAAATAAACGGCACTGAAATTTCAGCCACCTTTTTTACACGGGAAATAAAAAAATTAGCGTGAAAATTTGCGCGCGGTTTTTTCTGTACCTTCAGAACGTAGCTGTTGCGAACGTCGATTGCGCGACACACGGCCGAGAACACGGTCTGTCACAGCAAAGGAGAGGTGAGCCATGAAGCAGAGATACAGAGCAACACATGTCATTTACCCTGGTTTCGCGATCGATTGATCTGCAGACTTCCGAAACATCGTCCTCTGAGCACGGCAACATGGAGAAGCGCAAGCGCGAGAGGGAGGATGACGAGGACCGTGCGCCGACTCAGGCACAGATGTCGGGTGCCCCGGTGCTCAGCGTGTTCACGGGAGATTCCGTGCTGACGCGCTACACGGGTATGACTGCGCGCTGGTCCAACGGGTCCCGTGAGCACTGGTTCACAAATGTGGACAAAATAACGGAATTTGGCGGGAAGTTAACGGTCCAAACGGTCAACGGTCACTGGCTGTTCTACCCAAAAATTGACGTGGACGAGCCGTTACTGTTCGCCGGCGACCCGGCAGCGGTACGTGCTTAAAGTGACACGGTATCACCCATACACTAACCATATCTATTGCATCAGATTGGCTTGATTGTGCTGGATGATTTGGTGGTAAATCTGATCCCACACGAGAACGAGCAGCTTGCCGTCTGGCCTGGCGGTATGGTCATGGTACCGCTGACTGCGCGCTTCAGCGTCAGTGGACTGTCGCTCTTTGTATGGACCGTCGAGCTGTCGCCACTGGGCCAAACGGTCTGCTGTCTGTGCATCGAGCTGGACACGGGCATGTCCGGGTTCACGCGCAGCAGTATGGTGTTGCCGCACGAGCCTTTGATGCTTGTACCGTACGGTAGTAGGTGTCTGGTACTGCTGACAAACCACGCGCCATATGAAGTATACGCATCCGGCTACACGATCGAGCGTGCCGACAAATTCTACGTGGCCTCCGACGGGTTCATTTACTACGGCACAGGCATCGCGTGCTGCCCGTCTCCCTTTGGCGCCTGCAGCGCACAATGGATACAGGGCGTTCCCCTAATGAGATACACAGTCTTGACAGACAACCATCTCTCGATTTTCCTGACAGCTTCTTAGCATCCTTTGATTTTCTAAATTCGGACATTACAAAAGCGCCGCAACTAACCGCCACCGAGTGCCAGCCGTGTGCCGAGCTCGAACACCGGGTCTTTTCGCGCGTCCCGTGGCCCATCGACATTCTGTTCCCTGTTGACACGCCGGCCGTGCTGCTGCTCCCGACGCTGACCGACCTCGACGACGGCTCCACCCTGATCACCTACGCCTCGGCGAGCGGGCTGAAGATCGAGATCCACAGCGTGGGCTGCGCCATCAAACCGGTGATGCCACAGCCCACGCTGCTGCTCCAGCAGCGTTCGCGGCCGCCGTATGTCTGGACACCGGGCCCAACGTTTCTAAAGCTGACGCTGTATCTTGTGGACCGGACCATGCGGGCCAAGTTCCACAACGGGCGGTTCGACGTAAGCGTGAACGGTCATTCAATCTTCTACAACTGCGCGCACGGCCGCCGTGTGCGCCATTTCCGCGTACGAAATGTTCAGCCCTGCTACCGCCGCCAGAAGCGCCGACGGGAACACGCGGAGAATCCCCCAACAACAAACATCCCCGCCGTTCGTACCAACGAGTGCCAGCTGCCGACGCTATCGTGTGATACGGTTTTGGACATTACGCCGACACTGGAGGACAAGACGGCGTGGCGCCTGCGCCAGAGCATCGCCACTGTCCACACGTTCGCCGAGGAGCTAAATGCCCCGGATTTTCTACCCTCTTTGATCTAATTGTATACCCGTTTAATACTATCTTTATAATAAAAACGGAGGAATCATCGGTATGGTAAAAGTCGACGACAGCTCTTCCCATGTTGAGCCGTGCAGCAAATACGCTATGCCGGCCTCGAGCGCAATGTCGGTCGGAATGGCCGAGCTGCTGCACAAAACAGTCGCATCGCCCGACAGGATATTCTGTCGAATGGCGAGCCGAAACGGCAGCGTGGCCGTCGGCAGCTCCACAAACAGCGGCACTTCAATCATCGCGCGGAAAAATACAAACACCCGGTCGCTGCCATAGAGCAGAATCCAGGCAATAGAGAGATCGAGCACCAAAATCTGGTCGCTCTGCGAGGACGGGCACTTGACGGTCATCGGGTACATCACCATGCTAGAAAAAAGCGCCGCTGGCTTCCCGGCCACAAGCGGCACGGCAATCCGGTTTGCTATACCCATATACTGGATGTAGCCGCACGACGGCGTCCAGGACGGGTCGATGTTAATCACGTTCTCGGGCGCCGGCGTAATCTCTTTGCCGTAAAAAAGAATGCACCCGACAACGCGAAACTCGTCAAGCGCCGAGCGTAGATAAAGCACAAGCTCGCTGTGCTCCGGCAAGATCCTCGTCAGCTCGCCGTCCACCAGCATGAACCGACACCGGTTGTCGCGCGGAAACATAAACACATTCTTGCTGGCGCCAATGCCCACGTTGATAGCATAGGGATGCAGCGCTTCCCGCAGCGCTACGCAGACCTCCTTTTTGCACGCTCCCACCCGCAGCTGATGCTCGGCCCTCGCAATGGCCATCTCCTGGTTCGCCGCAATCTCCGTCAGCATCTCCCGCGAAACAGCCTCCGCAAAGCTGTGGGCCTTGGCCTCTAGATAAAACTCGGGCCGGTTGGTGCGGAGAAACAGCACGCGCGATGGCCCGGCTCCCACCCACAACAGCCAGTGCGGCGTGTCCGAGGTGACGTCCATCCACGAAGCAATGATGCAATTCTTTGCAGCGTTTGGATCCCCGTCGTCATATGACACCACGCATTCGGGACATATGATCTGACTGGCCTGGAAGAACACGTCAGATGTGGGGATTCCGCAGCGTTGGCACACCATATTTAGCTGCGACATTGCTCGTGCTCGCAGTGGCCGCCACCTTCGGGGTGTATGAGCTGAAAGCCAACCAAACCCAGCTTCTGACAACGGTCACCACCCCGGCGATATTTCGCGCCACGCTGCCGGTGAATGAGACTCGAGTTTTTTTCCGCCCTCAAAACAATTCAATTTTTCCCGTGTGGCGCCCTAATTTATAAAAAAATACACGTGTATTGGATGCACAATAAACTACCACATTCTACGAGCTCTTGGCCTCGACAAGCTTCACCTTCTTGGGCTTGATCGGATCTTTCACGATGATCAGGTTGCCGCTGCGCTGCAGCACGTTGAACACGTCGCACCGCCTGATGGTCTTGCGCCCGGCAATGCGCGCCAGCATCGCCGCCCGCTGGCCAACCGTGCTGGCAATCACGGTGCAGAACAGCCCGCTCAGCTTCGTCACGGACTTGTTGCTCATGGGGATGCCGTTGACCGAAAGGATCCGGCCCATTCGGCCGCTCGACGGGTGTGGGCTCAAAGCGCTCTTCTTCTTCTGGCGGTGGCGGACCGCCGTGGACTGCTGCGTAGGCTTTGCCATTGTTATCTGTTCTGGGGCAGAGTGATAATGACGGATTGGCCTCAGACCCTCATTATCACTCTGCCCCGTGCCAGATGTCAACTCTCATGCAGCGCGTGTTCTCCGGGCGCCAGGCACCCTCAACCGCCGCCACCGAGTCTGTGTCCAAAGTGCAGCCCGGCAAAAAGACCGTCCCGATGAAAAAGACCAAGATCAAGAGCAAGGAGATGATTGGGCAACCGGCTGTCCTGTTCCGCACCAGCAAGCTGCCCAAGCGCTCGCGGCAAGGCCTTCGATGCTTTGGTCGCACCCGCTCGACCATTGAAGCGGTCGTTGCGTACGAACTGGATGCCATTCTTGCAGCCACCCGCGCCATGCCGAACATCAAGACCATTACACCGCGCACCGTTATGGCTGCCCTGTACTCGGCCATGTCGCTGGAGCGCGCCAGAAGCGTGATTGATCTCGTGCGCGCACAGCCGGGTGGGGAGGAGTTGTTTGAAAGGGCCACTCGTGCCAAGCGTGTTGAGAAGAAGTAAACTCTTTTTTTTTGTTTTATTGTGAAATACAAGAAAAAAATCAAAATCACTCTGTTGTTGCCGCCCGCTTCTTCTTGGAAGAGTTGCAGAGCTCAACCACCGCATGCAGCAGCGCCGATGTCTGCACGCGAGATGGCAGCACAGTTTTGCGGCGGATATGATCCGTGTCGGGCTCGATCATCGATGTCGGCTGCACGCTCGAGTGAAAAAAGCCGTTGTTCTTCTTGCCCGGGTCCAGATGCAGCGCAGCCGAGGTCATGTCCATCTGGTCAAAGTGCATATCGCCGAGCACTTCCACGATGGCATTCAGGAACTTCAGGGCTTTGGGGCTGATGCGGCGCGAGCCACCCAGGTACTGGCGGACTTTGCCGCTTTTCAGCGCAGCCGGGCTGCGGCGGGACTTTTGTCCGACTTTCTTCGTCTTCTGGCCACGGGGCTCTGACATTCTGTCAGGGAGGGGAGGAAGATGGGTTGTGGCCATTTTCCCTCTCCATCATGACTGAGGCACCGCCATCCCGTAAGATGACAGAAGACAGATTGGATCCATACTCACCAAGAGGTTTTGTCACGTTTACAGAGGAGTTTCCGGCCAGCGGCAAGCAGACGTTCCGTATGTTTTTCTGCTATGTAGTTGTGCCGATACCAACTCTTACTTTTTTATAGGTACGGGCGGGCTGCCAGTCCTGACCCCCGCGGCGCGCAAGCTGGCCGGCGCCACTGCCATTCAGCAGATGCAGAAGGAGTACACGCTTGACGAGGTGCGCGGTCTCTATTTTGAGGATCGGTCCGGCTCGGACAAGAACAAGATGCCGCTGATCCACTTTGTCGTCGGTTCCGACATCAAGACACGTGAGGTGGTCGCTGTGCTGCCGGCCGACGGCTTTTGTCCGTTTGGCGGTCTGATCACCGCGCGCCCGCCAGAGGACGAGCCAGCGTACGAGGTCGAGACAATCGGCAGCACCCATGTGCGCTATCCGTGGGCAATGAACGCGCTGAGTGCCGTTGAGCGCACATCGATGAACGCCTATCTGCCGTTTTTCAATGCCGGCAACGAGATTGGCAAGATTGCCGAGGATGCAGACTCGGCCAGCACCATCATCATTCCTACTCCGCAAGCAGCCAACATTGAGCTCATTGTGCAGGAAGAGGTCAACAAGTATGCGCGCGAACACCCGGGCGTGCTGCACTCGCATACGCCGTGCGAGCTGCTGAGCCGCGAGGAGCGCCGCAAGCTGGCGATTGAGAGCAACTTCAACTTTGGCCAAAAGGGCAGTGAGCTCAAGGGGCAAACCCAGGTGCTCAAGCAGGGCGCGCGCATCACCACCAACGGATCGGCGCTGCCGTTCAAGATGGGCATCTTTACGTCGACCCGGTCGGCCGTGGACACGCGCAAGAACGCGCAGCAAATACAGCGCGCCAAGCTGCTTGCCGACTACGAGGACGTTGTCAAGGCGATTTTTGGCACGACCGACAATCTGAGTCTGAATGTGGCCGCTATGCAGTCGCTCATGCGCTGCGCCGAGCCGATGCGCAAGCTGATGGCCGAGGTGCCAGAGCTCACGCTCGAGGGAACCGCGCTGTTTTTCCAGATGATCGAGCCCAACCGCATCTACCAGATGACTCTCCCGCGCATTGATGGCCCCGACAACAAGCCGCTGTCGCTGCGCCAGCTCTACGAGCTGCAGTTCCTGCGCGATCCCGAGCTGACACCGCTACTTGCGTTCAGCCTGCAGATGGACTGCTGGAAGGTTGCCTCGCGCCGCCCCGAGGCGTCGATTGGTTACACCTTTCCGACCATGATGATCATCGGGCTGGTCCCAGTGGTGCCGCGCGTCAAGACGGTCAGCGCAGCCGAGTCCACCATCTCTCGCGAGCGCGCGCTCGCGATGATGGAAAAGATGGAAGCGCCGTCTGTGGTTCCCGTGCCAAACGCAATCTGCGCGCCGGAAAACGACGATCAGATTGTTGCCCAGGCGCTGGCCGATGCCGAAAAGGCCGAGAAGCGCAAGGCCGATGCTCCGCCAACGGAGGAGCGCGCGCCCAAGAAGCAGCGCAAATTCTAGCAGCTTTATTTCCTTTATCACATTTTCCAATTTAAGCTCTGCCGCCCTTTTTCTTTAAAATCAAAAAATAAACATCATTTTCCATCATGAGTGACGGCCCTGTGACCCGACAGCGCGCACTTCAGGATCTGGCGGACAGACTGCAGGCGGCAGAGGCTGCTGCAGCGTGCGCGCAGGCACAGGTTACTCGTTTGACGGACGAGAACGCGTATCTCGCGCTTGCACTGTCTCACCGCGAAGCAGCGCACATCACATTGATGTCGCGGCTGCACCTCTGCCAGACGGAGCTGCAGTACTTGAAAGACTGTGTTACGAAGCTGGAGACCAAGCTCGATGAGCGGGAAAAATACCACGAGGAACAGCATAACGCAAGAATCAGCAAGATCGACGACATTATGGCCACAATTGGGAAAAGGATGGATGAGCGCAACAAAAACGAGCGCAATGTTGCTGCTGCGCTGGACATTGCCACGCAACTGCTGCGCGGCACGCTGGAAAAGCTAATGTCCAAGCACGCTGACTTTTCCGAGCTGGACGATTTGTCAGACAACTTTATGAGAGTGATGCCAGCGGCGCGTGACAGTGCACTTTATATCGCAGCCTACGACACATTCCGCGCATGCTGCGACCTGAAAGCCGGCGTGCGACATTTGTATGAGGCGGTTGAGAATAACCGCAAAGAGTATGACACGCTGTTTACAGAGCACGCGAATCTTAAGCAGAGTTTGGAACTTTTGACATTTACTTCGTAGTGATTACCAAAATACACTCTTAAATCTTATTTAAATCGTACGGTTGCACCCAGCACTTTAGACCTCCGCCATCAGAGGATGAACAGTACACCATCAGCTTCTTCTCGCAAATGTCAATCGCTGTGATGTTTGCGGGGTTGACGTGCAGCAAACAAGTACCCTTCGGGTGATGCTCGTTCGTAACGTCTGGCTGCATAACAAAACAGTGTTAGTCTACACTCTTTCCATTGTGGTAGACCTACCTCTAAATAAACCGCAATCACGTTGGCATTCTCCTGGCCCGGCGTTGTCTTGTCCTTGTCCGCGTACACCAAAAAGAGCCGGTGGGGATTCATCGTCACAGCAATAATGCGGCGGCTCCCGGTGCTGCAGTATAGGTTTGCAGCAAACTGCATCTTTTCGCGCAGCGGAAACAGGTAAATCTCGTCGGGCGCCGTGTGGACTGCATGTGTGGTGGTCAGCACATCCAGTTGCGCGTCAATCCCTGCCGACGGATCCAGCGTGGTAGTGGTGTAATCACGCGCCGGAATCACCATGGTCTTGCTGCCGCGCACAAAGACAATCTGGTTGTCGTGTGTGCTCGGGTGTACGTCGCTTGGAATGTACGCGCTGATAAACCCTTGTTTCGGGTAGAGGAACAGAAGGACGGCATCCGTTGCTTTTTGCGCGATTGACTTGCTGCTCTTCTCGGTGGGCGGCTGCCACTTCTCCGGCCGCGTGAGTAAAAGCATGTTCTTGTCCACCAGATACCCGTGGAACCAGTAGTCCGGGACAACGGCGTCAAACCGGATGGGCGTCTGCACCGCTTTCTTGTAGTTGTCTGCCGTCAGGTTAAACACTGTGACGGCATTCTCCCCGACAAGATACACAATGCCAGGCCCGCACACAACCGAGCGCAAAACAAACTTCGCCGGCATCAGATTCTGCAGCTCTCCCTTGCGCACGTTCAGCAGCTGCGCCTCGCGCACGCCATCTGAGCGCCGGAGCGACAGGATAATAAATCCGGTCCTCTCGTCGATTCTCATGCCAGTGTAGACGGCATCCTTGGACAGCGGAATGTTGGTCTCGCCGCTTTCCTGCAACACGCGGAAAAGCTCACGCGAGATTGGCATGTCTCGCAGCACGCGCATGTCCGCCTGGTTGTACCCATCTGGGCCTCGCTTGAACGCCAACGTCGCTGTTACATGCGCAAGCCCATCACCGTCCAGCGTGAGACGCCAAAGGATAGCCGGCTTGCCGCCCATCATGTAGGGCGGCACCGGGCCAGAGTCAATCCTGCCAATGGGTATTGCCATAGCCGTGACGGAAAATGAGACTACTAAAGAGGAGTTTTCTGTAAATCCGGGAAAATACCCGGTATACCGAAAAAGGCAAACAACAAAAGTACCAGTCTCATTTTCCGTCATGGCAGCCGCGGCGGACGACACGAGCGATCAGGCTCTTGTCAACATGGCAAATGTACTTTACTGGAGCGGCTGGGGCTTACAGCCGCTGCCGCAGGAGTTTACAATCAACGCCCTGATGTGTCCTCTTGGCGCCCCGGCGAGAAAGACAACGCTAAACTGTTTTATCGTCTGTTTTTGCGAGCGATACAGTGAGCAGGAGCTCCAGCAGCTGCGTGTCGAGACTGGCACGCCCGGGATTCAACAGGACGACTACATTGGCCACAACTATCTCTCTGTCCATTGGACCGAGTACAACAAC
>Ga0114980_10000024_pt1 | contig 92934 bp, 132 predicted proteins | sample S_140806_EF_Meta_FD_87018 | JGI IMG/M metagenome (GOLD analysis project Ga0114980, IMG submission 87018) | Freshwater microbial communities from Lake Simoncouche, Canada to study carbon cycling - S_140806_EF_MetaG | ecosystem: Environmental > Aquatic > Freshwater > Lake | place: Lake...
CACTGGGCCTCGGCACATGCTCATGCGCACTCATACCCCGTTGGCATCAGGATTTCAACACAGTCGTCATCTTGTGGGTCTGACGACACCGTGGGGTTGAGGCAGGCATGCAACATTGCGATGGCGAACAGAATCCAGAACACCATCCACAGCCGCTCTTTGGTTTGGTTACTCATATCGTTCCTTTGGACGGCGCAGCGGTTGCTGCGTGTTGGGGTCGTAACGCAAAGAGGGGGTGGAGGCGAACCCCCACCCCCTCTGTTGCTGTTTGGTCACTCCGTGACAGTGGTCTTGCGGGGGGTACCTTGGTACACACGCTTCATCACGTCGGTACGGGTCTGGCGCAGGATACGCACTCGCTGGTACACCGTCTGGGTGCTGCAACCGAACTGTGCAGCGATCTTGCTGGGCTTCTCGCCACCGTTCCAGAGAGCGATGAGCCGGTTAACAGCCTCGTCGCTCCATGCGATGTTCTTACGGGTGGTCTCGGGCTTGTTAGCGCCGGTCACCGCCGACATCAACTTCTCCTCGGGGAGGTTGCACTCCCGTGCGATGAGGCTGAGGATGCGCCCGTGGGGCATGTCCTCTTCCATCAGCAGGTGGATGAGGGTCTTGATGTCAAGGGTCTGGGTGTTGGTTTCGTGGTTCATTTCACTTGATCCTGATTTGTGTGTATGGGGTTGTGGTTGTGATCTGGTCAACGACTGTCTTGTCAATCTTACCGCTTGTAATGGCTGCGTCAACCAGTTTGCTCTTGACTTCCTGCTCAGTCACAGCGGAGAACACCGCTGGCTTCACAAGATTCTTGAGAAGTGAAGCATCGAATGACCGCTTAGCGGAGTGCACGAGAGTGACGACCTTACCGTCGCACTCTACGGTTGACAACCCCTGTCCGATCATTTCTGCCTTGATGATGGTTTCCAGTACATCAGCCGCCTCTTGCGCCGACTTGGCAGCGGCCCTAGTGGCGAGGTACTGACGGATGGTCTTGTTAAGTGATTCCAGTTGGGAACTCATGGTAGGTATCCTATCTAGGTGGTTCTTGCTTTGCAACTACTTGTCACTTATCAGTGTTAGTGATGTAACTGTTATATGCTTGACGTATTAAGGAAATGGGCTGATACGGCCAGCACCTTAGCCCACTTCTTAGCGACGGCCTCGTCGTAGGTGGAGCACACGACTGGGCATGCGTGGTCACTCAAGTACACCTTCACTAAATACCGGCTCCTTGTGGACTCCCACCTCACTTCAACGTCCGTCCACACAATCTCTTTGACTCTGATCACGTGGTACTTCTCACGTCCGGGGTTATCTACGACGATAACCCCGCCTACTGGCTCGTCTGGGTAAAACTCGTCCTCGTTCATTCTGTCTCCTGTTCTACCTGCTGGATAATGTCACTCCACGTGATACTGAGCATCCCGTGTGGGGCATCTGCCTCTTCGCCCCACACGGAGAATCGAACACCCTCAGCGTCGATATCGACGTTGCACGGCGTTCCGTTGACTATGACCGTTAGATCATCACCTTCGGTTACATCAATGTACATAACTCCGCTGCTCATGGTCACTCCTTATCGGTAACTGTCCAACACTCCCTCTTGGATACCCTCCAAGAGGTACTCTCCCTCGCCGTCGATGAGTTCACCAGTGGCGAAAGCCTTCTGCTCAAGAACCGACCACAACCGCTCGTCAATGGTCCAGCGATTCTCAAGGCTGCACAACGTAACTTCCACGTGTACATCGTGGGTCTGGCCGATGCGGTGCAGTCGGTCTTCGGCCTGCCGCAAGTCAGCGGGTGTCCACGGCAACTGTGCCACCACCACCTTGTGATTGAGTCCACCGCCGTGGAGGGTGAGGCCCACACCAGCAGCAACGATCTGCCCAACGAGCACACGTGCTGCCCCGCTGTTGAAGGCGTCGACTGCCTCCGTCTTCTGTTTGTCAGTCATACCACCCCTTACCACGGCACATCCGTACTTGATAAGGCCGTCATACAGAGCGTCCATCACATCGACGTTCTCCGCCACCACGAACACACCGCCCGGTTCCGAGTCAAGCAGTTCTTTCACGTGTTCGATGACCCCTCCCACCTTGGCCATGCCAGCAGTCCTACGCAACAGGCCCATCCGCACCAGTGCTTCCGACTTGAGCGCACCACTGATGCTCTTGTCCTCGCCCTGCAAGAAGGCGATAAGGTCGTCTTCGATGCGGGGGTAGTCACGGGCTGCCTTACCCGAACCTTCGATAGCGATAGCAGACCTGCCCTTGTTAGGCAACTCAAGCACATCATCTCGCTTACGGCGCATCATGAACGATTGCATTGCTTGGTGCAAGCCCTGCGTGTCGTTGTTACCACGAGAACCCCATGAGTTGACCTTGGGGCAGTAGTAGTTCCAGAACTTACCCTTACCGCCGATAGCGGTCCATGCCTTCTGTCCGAGGATGTCCAGTTGGCCCGCCAACTCAGCGTGCCTACCGTTGGGAGTCGGGGTACCGGACAGCAGAACCTTGCGACCAGTAACACCCCCAGCGATAGTCGTAAGCGCCTTGGCACGTTTGCTGTCGTGATTCTTGTGGCGGTGCGCCTCATCAACGATGAGCGTCTTGACGCGCCCAGTCAACTGTGGCTCCCAGTGGGTGAGCACGCTATCGCCCACGATGTACAGGTCGACGTTGGGAAGAGCACGTGCCCTAGTACCGTCAATGACGATGCCCCGCAGCCACGGTGCGAACTTCTGGATTTCACGCACCCAGTTTGTTCGCAGACTTGGCGGCACCACGATTGCGATGGGCGTGAGTCCAGCGTTCTTGGATGCTGCTGCGATAGCGATAGCAACCGCCGTCTTACCCAACCCCATATCAAGGGCTAGATAAGACGACTCGTTCGTAAGGGCAAAGTCACGCGCCTCCTCCTGATACGGCAGCAGGTCCAGTTGCAGGTCGACCGGGGCCAACGCCGTCACCGCTGGGGTGCTGGGGGTAGCGGTTGTATTGTCAATGGCGCTAAGGAAGTCATCCAGTTCCATCACGCGTCCTTTCGGTTAGGGATAGTCACTTCTGCTATTACCTTGTTAACTCGCGCACCGTCTTCAAGAGCCATTGCTTCGCTCTCCAAGGTGGTGGCCAAGGATTCTTCAAGTGCCTCGGATACATCAAGCATGAGTTTGCCGATGTCATAGTGATTGAGCGCTGTGGCCTCATCTTCCATAACGAATGTAACTGTTACATCCAACTTGAAAGAGAGATTACGCTTCGGATAGATTTGGCTAGGGTGCTGCATAGTTGTACGGTTCTTTCATGCTCGCTTTGATATTGTCAACCATCCACGGGGCGATACTTGTAATGATGTCTAGGTAAGCCTGCGCCACGTCCTCATCATCTGCTGAGAACGTGACTGTGATTTCGTAACGCATTGTTATCTCCTTTACGCCATGAACCCAGCGAGGGACTTGGTGAACTCAGCGGGCATACGCATGAGGTCATTGATGGCCACACACGCATTGGGATTCTTATTCCTGAGGATGGCAGTGCTGTACATACCGAACCCCAGCAGCAGGAAGTACCTGCCGGGGCTACCGAACGGAGACAGCGACGGGGTATCAGACCAATCACCATCGGTAAGGATGAGTACGAGATGACGCCGCTTGTCATGTCGCTGCGAGTCAAGCATCGACAGGATTGCAGCCGGTTCGGTACCACCGTTGGCGTAGACCAAGTAGGGAGTAGTCTGCTCACCCGCTCGGTACACCGCACCCTCCACGCTATTGAACGTGGAGACATCACAGGGAATATCCAGTTCATCACAAGCGAGTCGGATACTGAGAGCAGCAACGGACAACTGCTTGGTGTGATGCTCCATGGAGTACGACGTGTCAAGCACGACGGACACCGACAGGTCATAACCGTGACTGCCGCTATCGTCAAGACCTGACCAATAGTCGGTGTCCCCCGGCTCCCGCATCACATACGCAGTCGGGTCAAGCACACCCATCTCCTGACGGAATCGCCACGACGGGTTGGTCTGGTCAAGCAGATGCTCCAGCGAGCCGATGATACCGCCCTTGATGGTAATGGCCTTAGCGATGCTCTCTGCGTCCATCGGCTTCGCCGTGGGGTCACGCTTGAGTTCTTGGCTCAGTTCTTCGTTGACCTTGGTTACGAACGACCGGACATCACTGTTAACCGTAGGCTTGACTGATTCAAGGATGTCATTGATCATGTCCTGCACGTCACTCTGTCCCCGCCCAGCACCGTTACCCTTAGACGCAGCCTGACCGTCGTTGATATCGCCGTTATTGTCGTTACCGGGTTTGGGGCTGTTGCTACGGGATGGGGTGCTGCCGTCGTCATCCTCGTCCTCGCCGTCACTGTCGTCTGGACCAGCGCCCGATTGCGACCCTGCGTCGTCCTCGCCAGCGTCAGGCTGCTGCGGCTGGCTGGGGCCACCCTGACTGTCGTCGGGGGAGTCCTCATACTCGTCGTCGTCAGCATCCTCGTAGCCGGTGGCACCGTCCATATCGGGGAGTTGCTTCGGCAGTTGGCTACCGAATCGGTGCGACTGATGCTCAGACTCATGCTTAGTGCCCATAAGACCCCACTGCATCATCAGCGCATGGAAGTCACACAGAGCATTGAACAGTTCCTCGTCGGTGCGAGCCACCCGATACCTAGCGACAGCGGAGTCGATGAGAGGAACCAAGGCAGCGTTGTGCTTCTTGGCCAGTTTGCGCATTGACTTACGCAGGTCATACGGCAGATACAGACGGCCTGTTACATAAGGCCACGAACCACCAAGGTCGTCATGGTTGACCACCACGTTGAGTGCAGTCGCTGTGTAGTAGTTGGCCAGCACCGGTGACACAGTGACCATGGCCATCTCCATGCGCTGGTCTTCGATGATGTTCCAACTGCGCTGCATCAACTGCTGGTCACCCCGGTCGACCTCACGCAACCTCCTCGCGCGGTCACGAATCTCATCGGTCGCCCCGGACGTCTGAATCTTCTCAAGGAGGTGCATGAACGGGAAGGTGTACAGGATGTGACCACCCTCGTGGTACACAGCGCCCTTGATTGTGAACACATACTTGGCGACAGACTCAAAGTCTGTGAAGTTGAGGCCCTCGGTCTTGGCTGACACATAGATGCGCTTGAAGTCCGTGTAAGCCTTGAAGTCACTGCCATGATACGGGGGCAGTTGCTCCACCTGCACGGGAACGTCCACACCGAAAGCACCAAGCACCTTGTGTGCCAAGTCCGCCGTACTGTGCAGCAAGGCACCCTGTGATGATTTCTTACGGTCGTTGACTTCCTCTGCCATGCGCTTACGGCGCAGCAGAGTCTCAAGAGCGTGCGCTCGTTGAGTACCAAGCGCACGCTCCTTCTCTGCTTTGAGGGTGTTACGAACGCTGGAACGACGATTGTTAAGTTGCTTCTTATCCATGTAGGTCATCAGAATGCACTCCATCCCTCGTTGTTAACGGTTACAGTCTCGTCAATGACTTCCTCAGCGGGAGTCTCTTCCTTGGGCTTACGGGCCTCTTCCTCAGCCTCCAGCATCATGCGGATGCTCTTGTCGTTGATGATTTCTTCGACAACGGAAGCCTCGGCCTTACTGGTGAACTGCCCGCTGAATGCCCACAGGGCGAAGTCGACACCAAGACCGATGAGGTCTTGCTCCAACCGCTGCAAAGCGGAGGTGCCGACAGGGGTTGTGATAGCACGGGTCTCACGTGCAGTACGGAGAGCCTGACCCAGCAGCCTGATAGCAGGCGACTTGATGAGGCGCTTCTCTACTTCCTCGTCATAACCCCAAGGCAGCCACACGAAACGATTGGCGAATGCCTCGTTGGTCTTGCTCATACCGGCATAACCGGGGTTGTAGGTGCACAGCGTCCACAAGTCGGTGGAGCACTTGGTGACCTCGGGCATGTAGTTGCCGTGCTCGGTGCGAATCGGCTTGCGGTAGTTGGTGAAGTAACGCCGGTCATCCAACACGGGGTGGATAGCCGACGTTACGTTACCGGGAATTGCATTGACCTCGTCAAGGTACAAAATGCCACCCAGCCGCACTGCGAGGGCGACGATACCCTCCATCCAGCGCAACTCACCGGAATCGTCGGGACGATACTGACCGAACAGGTCGTGGTCGGTGATAGCGGACGAACCGGCCAGAGTAAACACCGGCAGGGGCTTGCTGAGGCCCATGCGCTCAGCGATGACGAACGCCATGACCTCAACGAGCATCGTCTTACCGGACTGAGTGTCACCGACGAGACCGACGTTGGTTGCATAACCGCTGCTATCACGGCGTGACCAGTAGTTGACGAGCACGTCGATGTCCTTGATGTTCCCCGGCAGAGTACGGGACACGTACTCCTTGAGAATCTTGGGACGGGTCGGACGGAACTGGTCAAGCACGGGGTCATCCAGCGACTCAATCTTGGTCACGGACATAACGACCATTGGATTAGGTGCTGTAACGGTTACAACATGGGACGGGGCGGCGGTTGCGACGGGAGGCTGTCCGGGCAGCATGACCAACTTGGGGATTACCCACTCGTCACCGACACCGTCGATGTTGACGAGAATCTTGCGCTGGTTATACATACCGTCAGGGATGACCGCAGGGTCGATAACGGTGGCGTGAAGTCCCCCGAACGGGCCGCTCTTGATGACGACACGCTGCTGGGCACGCAGTTGCTTGGCACTAGCCATTGTGGTTCTCCTTGTATTCAGGGTTGGATTGTAACTTGTTACATCTTGTAAATGCTGTGACCTTTGTCACCTAGCGGCAGCGCGCAAGTCGTTTGCCAACTTATTGAACTTCTGGAACACAGCGTCATTGAGAGCATCGTACGGGTCATACGAAAGGTCGTCCTCATCAATGTCAGGGATTTCAGGATAAGAGGCGCTTACATCCATAACGGTTTCACCATTGCGGATGTATTCACCACCCATGAACTCCATGCCGCCCTCTTCGTAGACGATAACGAACTTGAGGTCGGGGAACAACTTGCTGATGCTGATGATGGCCTCAATGGGAGGACTCCATGCGGTGTAGAACACGTAGTGCAGCCCCTCACCCGCTTTTTCTCTGTGGGTGTGGCAGTCACCCCACTTGGTGCCCCAGTTCGTGATGCACCAGTCGTACCACCCATCGCCCAAGTCGTCAGGAATAGGTAGGAAGGTTTTGATGATTGACAAGTCGTCCTCGGGCTGGGCGCCCTCGTCTACCTGAGAAGCGAACTTGTCAAGGGATTCCTTATCCCCTGTAATGTAAAGATGGTTGAAGCACCAGTTAGGCATCTCAGTTCTCCATGTAGTTGAACGAGGCGGGCGACTCTACGAGCGAGACCCACCAATCACCTGTGACAATCATGTCTTCGCACCACTCCACCGCAGTGCCCATGTCATCAAACGGCCCGTAATAGTCGAATCCCTCCACGGGATTACCAACGATTGCGATGATCATTCCTCATCCTCTCCGGGGTAGCACTCCTTGCATCCCCATTTTCCACAGCCCTCGTCATCGTCTGGCTCATCACCAGCAAGGGCGCAGCCCTCACAGTACAACTTGTCATACTCTTCATCCTGCCAACAGTCAATCCACTTGACGTAGGCAGGGCCATCCTCGCTATCTACGAGAATCGCTCCGATGTAGTCACGGCATGAGTCGCACTTCCACTCGTCTACCGGACCAACGTAATCGCCCTCATCATCCTCATACTCTCCGCAGTCGACTTGCTTGAGTACGCTGTTATCGGGCTGAGTGGTAAGCCACCTATCAAAGGGTGTCATTGCTCCCCCTCATGTTGACGGGCACCACACTCGGGGCACAACTGCGCCGACTCGCCCACGTTGGCAGACGTTACGGGCTTGATGAGGACGGCTATGTACCACACCGACCCCGTCAACTCGTCACCACAGTCGTCGCAATACTCTGTGTCGATGTAGTTGCCCATCCACTCTTCGTAGAGTTGTGGGTCGCCGGTGGCTGAGTACACAGCCAACACCCGCTGCCGGTCACGTTCGATAAGGTCATCTGTGTCAGACACGGTTCATATCCTCCATTGTAACGGTTACAGCCCATGAGGCAATGATTGTTTCTGCTTCTTGTTGTGATGGGTAACGCCAGCCGAAACGGGCAGCACACGTGGCCCCGTAACCAGCGGCAATGGACCGGGCGTCGGTTAGCGTGGGGTCTCGTCCTTCCGCTAGGCACACAACGCACGTGCCCTTACCATCCTTGCTGATGGTGCGCCCGAGTTCAGCCACCTCCTTGTCCGTCATCATCGCGTCAGGAGTGCAGCCTGTCAAGGCTTTCTTACCGGTGTATTCCCAACGACCGGCGAACGACTTGCTAGTGATGTGCCCACTACGAGCACGGTAGGCGAACACCACGGTGTCCCCCACCTTATAGAAGCCAACCTCAGGGTCAGGGATATTGTAGATATCCTTCTTGATACCTTTGAGGTTGTTGATGAGGCGGCTCGCCTCCCACGAAGTGGTGGGCGGCTTGAGCCATTCCGGTGCAGGCGTAAGCCCCTGCCTCCGCTCCTGCACTAGGACTTTTATCCAGTCCATTTGCTTTTGTGATGGTTGGTTCATGGTTCCTCCAAATGTAAGAGGGAGGGGTTTCCCCCTCCCTCTTATCTGTCTTGGTTGTGTTGTAACGGTTACAATGCCCAAGGGGCATAACAATTGCCCCATGCCTTTCGTGCGTACTCGCATAGACGAGCAGCACTCCAGATGTTGTACGTCGGATTCATGAGCAGCCATGACGTGACTGGTGCGCCCAGTCGCATGGTCAGGTACTTATGGTTCACGTCGTTGATCTGGAGCAGACCCGAGTCACGGCTCTTCGACCGTACATCAGGCGTGCAGCGGCTCTCACGCCACATCAGTCGTGACATGCGGTTCACGTCCCATCCCCCCTTAGGGGCAAGGGCCGCAAGTGCAGGCTCGTACTGTTGACACCTCCCAACGGCAGCGTCTGCCTTAGCAGGGAGGCCCGTGAGGGCCGTGGTAGCCAGAAGCATTGCAGCGAGTCGTCGCTTCATGCTTTCTCCTTTCCTAAGACCCACTTGACGTGGGTTTCGTAATGGTTCCGTAAAGTTTACCAGTCGTGCCTCCAAGGCACAACCAACTCCTGTCAAAGAGTTGGTTGTGCCTGAAGATCACAGGTACCTGCTGATGTTCTTCAGCATCGACACGTTGATACGGTCGTCGGTGGTCATCTCCAACAGTCGGAGAATGCCTTCGATCTCTGAGATGTCGAAGCGAGTCGGGACGCTGCAATCAATCTGAGGGCGCTCCCCCTTGTACTTCTCAGGGAACTCCAACGTGATGACTGCATTCCATTTTTGGGCGTAGTAATCCTCACGGACATGGATGTCTACCTGTTCGTTCTTGAACTTGCCGGTCAGCACGTCCTTCTTGAACTGTTCGATGTTCTTCTTGCGGGCCTTCTCGTGCGCATCCATCTCCTTGTCGTACGCATCCCAGACGACCTTGGCCTCTGCGACCTTGGTGCGAAGAGTGTTGATGAGGGTGGTGCGGTCTACACGGACAGTAGCCATTGTGGTTCTCCTACTTGTTGTTGTTGTTGTCGTTGGACTTGTTATAGTTACGAAGTCGGCACGCTTGATGCAGTGCGTTGTTCTTCATTGTCTTGTCATACCACTCTGTAACAGTTACAGTGTCCCAGAGCACTGCATTGTCAAGGCTTATGATTGCTGGTTCTGGGAAGTCAGGACGAACTACCCACGCTGCTGCTGTTACTTGCTTCACTCCGAAGAGCATGGCAAGTCCAGTTTGGGTGAGCAGGTTCATCCCATTTGGATTTTCATGATTGGGGTACATGGCCCAATAGTTGCGTCGTACTGCCATCACTTCACCATCCACATGACTGGGATGAACACGATAAGGCTGATAAGAGCCGCGATAGCAGCACGGCGCAGTTCGTCAGGCATTCTCCACCCCCTCTGTTTCCAGCATGGCGCTGGCTTCGGACGCCAGACGACGGAAGAACAGCGCCCGCTGAAGAGCGTCCTCAAACAGCAACGTAACGCTTGTCCCATTGTCCCGCAATACTGTATGCGCGTACGGGGCCTCCGAATGGTAATCGAACTGCGGGTTGCTGACGATGATGTTTATGTTCACTGGTTGCTCCAGTCCTTATTGCGGAAGTGTTTGCTTGCTTGGATTATGATTCGGTCACCGGCCCTAACACCGGGAAACCCGTCGGGCCACATCTCTGGGCGGCAGTGCGGACACGGCACAAGGTCCGTGTCGTCACGTACCGGCACCTCAATGGTGCCCTCGTCTCGGCATGTCATGCAACTAGTCACGGCCACACTCCTTGTGGTAGTGACTCTCGTCACCCGTTGGCGAGACTTTCACCCACGGGCCTGAGTTCGGGTCGATGTGCTGGCCGCATTTGCGGCATTTACGCTTATTCCAATGAGTCTTCATATCTCTCCTTGTAACGGTTACAATTCCCAGCGGTCTTTCATCCGCTGGATGGTTTCTTTCGGCACGTTGTGGACGTTCTGCCACAACGGGTCACCCTCGCAGGTGATGACCTGATACGTTACGCCCTCGTCTTCCGCAAGGGCAACGTACTTGGCAAACTCCCAGCGCTGGGAGAATGTGTTGGACACGGCCACGGTTAGGCCGATGCGGAGTCCACGTGCCACCGCGATGTAGCACTTGTCGTGGCACTCGCGCAGGCGAGTGGGGTCGAACTTGTAATCTCCCTGCTCATCGACCATGTACTGGTCGGCCTCACACACAAGTTGTGCCAACTTGTGTGCCAGTATGGTCTTACCCGAACCGGGCAGACCCCTTACGATGTACAACATCATTCTTTCCCCTTTTCCCTTTTGTATCGAAGAATGGCTGAACTATACCTATTTCGGTATAGTTGCGCGTTGTCGTCAGCCACGGTCGGCCTGCTTGTCATCAGGATGAACAGGGCCGATCACCTTGCTCCACGGTTGTGTCAGTAGGTCGTAGTGCTGTTGGGTGAATCCGCGCTGGCCGATTAGGTCACGAATGACAAGTCCCCGAGCGGCGGCCCGAACGGCGTCCTGAGCGTTGTACCAACCGTCGTACCAATCGTCGTACTGAGCGTCGTACTGAGCGTGGTCCTGAGCGGCGCCACAAGCGGCGGCCCAAGCGGTGTACCAAGCGTTGTACCGAGCGGCGCGCCGAGCGATGTACTGAGAGGCGTCCTGAGCGTCGTCCTGAGCGTCGTCCTGAGCGGTGGCCCGAGCGGCCGATAACCGCTTTAGTTCGTCGGTTGTCAGCACTGCGGCACGGCGCACCAACGCAACAATCTGCTCCCACTGTGGGCCGAACGTGTCGGCAAGATCAGCGTCTGTCACTTCAAGGCCTGACACGATCAAGCGACGCACCTGTGCCCAATCAGTGTTGTTGTTGTCGTTCCAGTTGGTGCCCCAACCTTGCAGTCGTGCCACTTGTTCAATGAGGTAGGCGTCACCCCGTTGCGGCTGGCAACGACGAATCGCACCGTGCAGGCACATGGCGGTGTCGTCACCCCACTTGCCTTGAACCCAGTGTTCGCCGTTCTCGCCCAGCAAGTTGAGCAGTTTGGTTGTGTCGATTTTGATGTGCATCGTGTTTCCTTTGTTTAGATCGTCAGCCACGGCAGGCCTCCTCCCATGCGGTGAGCACTTTGTCATGGGAAACGCGTTCCTGCTGGATGCTCGTTGCGTTGACCGTTACCCATGCGTGCAGTTGGTTGCCAGCGTCACGCAGGCGCACGATCTCGTCAGCGGCGGTGGCAGCGAGGTCGGTCACGTCGCTGCCTTCTTCGGCCAGCCATGCCACATGGCGCAGTCGGGTCACGATGTCGTCAGTCACGGTCGGCCTCCTTTTTCCTTTTGTATCGAAGAATGGCTGACAGACGCTCGGCGCCATGTTGAGAGTAGAGGTGTTGCTGCTCATTCATCTGCCTGAACAGCAACTCACGGAACTCGGGGTCGCTTTCCATCATCTCTGCGCCCAAGTCTTCGGGCACGTAGTCACGGCGTGGAAAGTCCACGCCGTACTTCTCCTCGCTAATGGCATAGCGAGGCATCCTGTAATACTTCATTGCCCTCCCTTCATCCATGCGCCACCTCCATGTCGTAATCGAAGGTGATGATGGCCGGTGCTTCCACACCGGAGAGGCACTTGTGCACCGTTGTCATGTAACGACGACACTCGGTTGCACCGGGCATGCGGAAGAAATCGGCCCGCTCGTAGACCGGCAGGGTGTCGTTGCCGTCCCAGTAGCGGGCACCCTTGCAGAACTGCACGAAGCAGTCGAACGACGCCTTGGGGAGGCGCTCAGCCTCGGGGGTGCACACGACGTGCGCCCACGGGAGGTCGATTGCTTCCTCTTCGGGACGGTCGCCCCGAAGAAAGTCGATGACCTTGTGGTCGTAGGTGGTTCCCATGATGCCCCTTTCAGGGTTAGTGATGGTTACAGCGGCGCGGGATTGCGCCCTTGTCATGTCCTGTGACGGACACGGCCAACGCCCCACAATAAAGTGGGGCGTGGGCGTGAGAGTCACAGAAGTCGTGTCCACCCAGTTTCGGCGCACACGTAGTGCTCGTCGGCGTCGGGGAAGATGAGATGGTCGTCCACCGACATGGACTTCTTCATCCAGAAGAGGTTCCTAGTTGTGTCCCTCGGCTCCATGCCGTTGAACACGCCGAAGACGTAGTTGGGGTCACGTTCCCCGTCCATCCACGGGAGGTCCACCAGCCCGGAGTACCAGACGTAATGGTTGGCGGCGTTCAGGTACACCACCCTCTCCGCACGCCAATCCTGACGGATGATTTGGAGGCCCAGCCCGTCGTGGACCACCCGCACCAGTCCGTGCGTGGAGAAGTACAAGCAGTCCTTGCTTGCGCCCTCCTTGATTGCTTCCAGCGAGGCCCGCCAGAAACTCTGCCACTCGCTGTGGGTGAGTCCCACAACCTTTATGGTGCGCATGATGCGCTCCTTTCTGCCCATAAGGGCTGACGTAATGCTTACACGGTATAAGCACTAGAACTAGACGGGACGCCGGTTGCGACGCCCAGTTGTCCTGTGAGAGTCACAGGCTCGTCGGCTCTCACTTCTTGTCGCGAGGCTTGCGACAGCGGCGGTGGTGACCGCGGTGGTGGCCGTACTCGGTGAGAGGGCCGTTGCCCGACCAGAGGTCGGTGTTGTTGAGGGCGTACAGGTTGCGCATACGCCCGCTGGCCACCTCGTTACCGCCCACCACGCTGGGGGTGGGACTGTCGGGGAGATCACTCTCTCCCCAGACGATGGGGACGATGGCCATCATGGCATCGGCCACGATGTCCACCACCCCATCGGAGTGAATGAGGGCACCGTCGATGACGATGCACTCCTTGCCGTTGAAGAGCATGATGCTCCCCTTTCTGCCCTTATGGGCTGTTGGACACGGCACCGGCTGCTGCGGTGCGTTGTCGTGTGCTGCGTTGTAACGGTTACAACGTGGGGTTGCCCAAACCGGCCCAAACCACAGACCTACCTCTCCCCTCTCTATAGGGAACACATAAGAGGAGGACATAGGAGGAGGTACTCCCATGTCCTAGGGGGTCACAGCCGCTTGTATTGCTATCGCAGCGTGCATCCTCAGCGATATTGCTATCGCCATGTCTGGCACTATTGCTATCGCCATGTCTGGCACTAGCGGTTGCCTAGGGCTAGGGCGCAGACTTGTGTGACATATGTCACATAGGCCCACGCCTAGGCAGCGGTGTGACAAATGCCACACGAGTAGCGGGGGGGCACTACCCGTGTGACATTTGTCACACCGCCCCCTAAGGGGCGGTGCAACCCGTCATGCCGTGACGGTCGGTACTGTCATTCGTCAGACCATGACTTCGGTGGTGACCGCCGCCGCAGCGACGGCGGCCTCAGCCGCAGCCGTCATCGCTGCGAGCAACCGCTCCACCTGAGCCTTGACGTTCATCAAGGCGACAGCCGCCTCAGCGGTAGTCGGCATCTCGCTGATGCCGGTCAGGATGGTGCCGCAGCGCAGCACCGCCGCCACCGGCGACTCCTTGACCTCTTCGGGCTTCGGCACCGGCTTCTTGCGAGGGGCCGAGTCCTTGAGAGCCGCCTGATACCACTTGTAGGCGTCGCCACGAGTGGTGCCCTCCTTGGCTTCGGCCACCTTGTTCCGCACGGTGCGGAGGAGGTTGCCACCGTTCTCACGGTTGGTCAACTTCTTCGCAATGGCGAACAAGTCCGACGGACGGATTCCGGACGACGTGTCCGGAATCAGCGCCGACGCTTCCAAGGCGGCGACATGGTACGGCACGGAGTTCGTGCTGATACCCAGCCGGGCCGCCGTCATCTCCACGGAACCCGTGGTGAGATTCAGGACGCCCATCTTGAGAGCCACCTCAAGACGCTCGTCGTAGGTGAACGTGGCATCCTCGGATGCCTTACCGGCGAGGAGGAGATCCTCCAACGCCTTTAGCGCCTGTTCCTCAGTGGGAACAGACATGTTGGTGGTTTCCATGTTGGTACCGCCTCCTAAGCGGTGCCGCCACCGTGCGTTGTGTAGTCAGCGGCACCACCATAGTGCCGCTGTCACGATGACCCCATCATTATACCGGCCGGTGGGCGCGGGCCGCCCTAGGACCCGCACCCCAAGGAGTGTCTAACTGCCCAATAGCCCTATTCTGCAATAAGAAACCGGTTAAGAGACTATAAAACTGAACATTCGTACTGTTTCATAGCCCCATTCTGTTATCACTTGCTATCCCATAAGAGGCTATGTACTTTGTACACAAGGCCCGCCCTACACTACCATTTCCGCAGACGATTGTGCGATAATGGATACGTTAAGGAGGAAGAAATGCAAATCCAAGATGCAATTGCCAGCCGCGGTGGAATATCAAAAATAAGCGGTGCAGCGAACGTACCTGCGCATATGAACCCCGTGCAGTGGGCCAATGCTCTCCGGGCTTCTGGTGTCCCTAGCGCCACTGCTTCGGCCGCTATCTCGGGTTCAGACGAAGCGAAGTTTGCTCGTCAGGTGGGTCGTTACAACAGGTTCAAGGCTATGGACACGTTTGGCGAGATGGGCCGTTACGGGGATAAAGAGGGTGTACTCACGCAGTCAGGCCGTCTGATGAAGTTGGACCCCGCTAGTAGTCATGACATGTACGACCGAGTACTCCACGATCCGGACACCGCACACATCGGTCTTTCTGATGAGGGGGCAGAGTTTCACGGTGGCCAGCCTTGGCGGTACCGTGAAGAGTCGTACAAGTACGACTTCTAATCGTTGTTTACTCTGAAAATGGGTGACCACAATTTTGTGCGATAATTGACACGTTAAGGGGGAAGGTTGGTGTTTGTATGAGTCTGAATGAGACACAGTTCAAAGGGATGAACGTCAACAACCCTGCTCCGTTGTCAATGGGGTTCCATGGGACCAAGGCAGACATCTCAGGAGACATCAAACCTTCAGCATCAACGGGTGCGGACGCGGCAGGAATCGCGTTGACTGACAAAACGTATTTCACACCTCTAGAAGAGGAGGCGTGGGGATACGCAAGTGGCACTGGAAGGGGTCGGGGACGCCCGCGCGTGTACCAAACCGCTCCTGTTGGTCACCAATCCTTGGACACTAACCATGCAAATAGCCGTCCGACTGTTCCTATCGGTAAGAATCTTGAATGGCCAGAATCTTATACAGAGCAAACTGCACCTCGGACAGTCGATTCACAGAAAATAACTGACACTCATTGGACTCCCACCCCGAGGCATAAGGGCGGTTGGGTTCAGGGCACCCTTCCACACATCAACTGGCACGAGTTTAATACCCCTAACTGGGTGCAATACAACGCCGAAGGTGAGGCTCACGACGATTTCGGTCAGCGAATTGAACCTGCAACGGCTCAAACTGATGGAGGAACCCCCAAAATGGACACCCCTCGCAGTTTTAAGGACACTCCGTTGCCCGGATTTGAGTCAACTACTCCAAAATCGGCCCCGACCTTGTCACATATGCCATTATGAGTCTCAAAATGCGAGAAATGGGTCAATTTTCGGGCATAATTTACGTCTTTTTGACGATTGAAGGGTAAAATCATGGCAAAACGTACCAGAGTGCCTAAAAACAATGATGTAGTGACGGTGTACCACCGGTCGTACTCTCCTGACTCGCCTCATGTTGGTGCGGGTGGCAGGATGTCGCCAACCCGAGACTTGCACCTTATGACCGAGGTGGCTGAAGAAGACCGACAACACGGTTTGATTGGCAATGCTGACATGTCAGAACTAGCAAAGACTAGCCTAGAAGAGGGCATTTATAGCGGTTTAGAATCCGATAAATGGGAAAGTACCGAGGGGAACAGGTTGCGAGACAACCGGGGGGGTACTACTTGGGGCGACCCGGGACAAAGGTATCCATGGCCCAGAGGTCCTCTTTACGGGAGGGCGCAGGACTGTATCCTCTCCTAAGTTCATGGACAGGCCGTACACCCATAGGTACCAAATCCCAAATAACGCAATATCTGAAGAGATTTGGGGCGATGACGACATTGGTATGTCTGATGTAGCAACTCCAATATCCCCTCACAACCACATCCCACTTCGACGTAGCATGGTTATCCAATCTGGAAAAGTTCACCGAATGGTGAATTCTATGGAAGGCCCAAAGCAGTCTTTAAACTATGTTATTCCTATAAATCAAATGGAACACTTGGGTATACAATTCAAGGGTACAAGAGTCGATAGGGCCGCCCTTGACGAGGACTACTATCCAAGACCTCGTCAATCTACCGTGCATCGCCCAACTTAGGAGGGGCTTACGGCACCTCTTAAGTTGGTATCAAGTATAATAGAGGCATAAAGGGGACCTCACATGGCAGCAAGCGACAGTTTAGGTGGACAGTTTGATTTCAACCGTGAAATCAAAAAACAAGTAATTCCTAAAGAACACCACGAAGCCATCTTGAACGCCCTCCAAGAACTGAGTGAGCAAGGTGTGGAGTTCATGCCTCACGGGGTGGCTTTCCATAAAGAAGGTAAGCGCCATATTGTACCCACAAAATATACGATACTAGACGCTCCTATAGGAGGGCGCAGTAGTTTCTCTACAGTTGTTCCAAATGAGTCTGAACAACACGTTATTGCCATTAATGATCCATACTCAAGAGGACCCAAACTTACACACACTCGTTGGCGCGGTGATAGTGGTAACCCAGTCCCTACCTACGAGGGTAGGAAGTGGGACGAAGGCCCCGCCTATTTCGATCAAATAGCGCACCGCGAGGAGACCGACCCCTCGCGAATGAGAGACTACCTTAGGCGACACAGTTTTGTAGCCGGGGAGGAGGGGTATGGGGGTCCTCCATCTCCTGTTCCTGCCAACAAAGACCCACGTTTGAAAGTAGTGGTTGGTGAGTTAGGTGACTCCGAGCCCCACCGATACCATTACCACCCCGGCACGGGGGCTATAACGCGCCGAGAGTTGGGCGAAAATGAGTGGCATTAACACTAGACACCCAAGCACCATCACAAAGGGTTATTAACTATGGCTGCTAAAGACCATCTTTCACATGACCAGATGCACTTGTTCACCGATGAGGGTGATCAGGCTAGTTCACGTATGCGGATGAACGACGTTATGGCATGGATGCGGGACAAGGAAAAGGGTAAAGGTGTAAGCCAGTGGTATCCGGGTTGGGCCGTAGATAATGGTTACACGATCTGATGCACGCTGAATCCGCTGAGTTCCTGCGCACCCACTCCAAAGAGGCCAAATGGGCTGGTGCTACCGTATTTGAGGTAGGCGCATACAACGTCAACGGTCGCGCCCGAGATTTCGTACCCAAGGGATGGGAATCTTGGGTAGGGTTCGACCTATTAGAAGGGCCAGATGTTGACGTAGTGGGGGACGCTACCGAACTCCTTCCGAAGCAGGGTACGTGCAACATCCTCGTGTCAACTGAGGTTCTTGAGCACTGTGAGGCTTGGGCGCTGCTGGTGGAGAAGATGTGCGCGGCTGTACGGCGTGGTGGGTATCTGATCCTCACGTGCGCAGGTCCGGGCCGTCCTGAGCATTCTGCTGGTGGTGGTGTCCTCATGGACGGTGAGCACTACCGTAACGTCTCTGCGTTTGAGATAGAGGCCCTTGCCACGCAGTTTGGATTCCAGACACTTGTCGTAAACGACATCAACGGCGACGCCCAGTATGTTGGTAAAAAACAAACAAAGAAGTAGAACAAATTGGAAAACACATACCACTGGTATCACGTCTACGCAGACGGTCAATGGCAAGAAAGCGTTGATGAACACATCTTCGCCCTTCGTAAGTACGGGTTGTATGACGCACTGACCACGATGTTCGTGGGCTTCGTAGGTTCTCCAGAGAACATCGCAAAGGCCAAACAGCACATAACAGACAGCGGAATCGACTTCGTTACCTGCGCTGAGGTCCCTTATGGGTGGGAGCAGATAACCCAGACCCATATGTGGGAGTTCTCCAAGGATAACGATGGGTATTGCGTGTACACCCACACGAAGGGTGCGTCCACCGGTAACGACTCCTTCGCAACCTCGTGGCGTAGGGGCATGGAATGGTACACGATATGCAAATGGAGTTCGGCTCGCGCCCTCCTTAATTGCGGTATACGTGTCGCTGGGCCTCACTGGATACTGATTAACCACACGGGCAGCGAGCACCACCACTTCCACCACCAGTATTCTCCCTCAGGGATATTCGGGGGCACATTCTGGTGGACTACCTTGCAGGAGATTCGCAACGGTAACGCCCCCGAGTTGGATACCCGTTTCTGCGCAGAACACTGGATTTCCCAACGAAATCCGCCCTTATCGCCCGAACAGGTGGTCTCTTTGGGAGGAATATCCACGTTTATCGGGTCGTACATCGCAGAGGCCCTCACGTGGTATACGCCACCAGTCTAGCCACAATACGGTATACTTAGTCTCGGACACCACGACTACCGGGGGATTAGTTAGGTTGAAGACCCGCATCGGAATTGCAATCACTTTATCCGTTCTGGCGGGCATCGGATTCCTAACTATTTCCATCTATCAGGCCATCAAAGATTTCCACGACGAACCTGATGGATTTTGGGAGTGACTTATGCAGGCATTGGTGGCCATTGACGCAGGGACTGGCATCTGGCTCAGCCCCATCATCGTTGCTCTTATCGGTGGGCCGCTGATGTTCTTGGTAAGGATGCTTGACCACCATAACACCCGGCAGCATGATCAGAACATGGACGTTCTCACCTCAATAAAGGCTTCCGTAGAGGAAGTGAAGAACGATGTGAAGCAGATAGACACCCGTCTTGAGCGCCACATCGACTGGCACATGCACCAAACAGCAAAGGAAAAAGTCTGATGACCCCTTCAAAAGTACGTCTTCTCGTCCGCGCCGTCGTTGTGTGTGCAACGGCCTTCGGTCTGAAACTCAGCGCAGACCAAGTAGCAGGACTCTACCTGCTCACCGAGGCGCTGGTGCAAGTCTTCGTCAAAGACTGATTTGTACTACAATTACATTGTAATTACATAACAAGGGGGTCACTTGCGGGTGACCCCCTTTTCAATGTCCACTGCTAGTTATGAGGTAGAATATAAGGCAATGAGCATCACCCAGTCTAATTACCACATAACCAAGGGATTGCCGTGGGAACGCCTTGTCATCGTAAAGGACAGGCGCACCCACCGAGTGCTCATGCCTACAGACGCTTGGGCAACCATAAAGACGAGTAACAACACCAAGAAGACTGTTCCCCTCTACATCACCTCAGAGGGCGGCATCATGCTGTACCTCTCTGCTGAGGAGACTCGTGAACTGCCCGAAGGGGAACTTCCCTACGACGTTGTTGCGGTACTCACCCAGCGATCTGCCCTCGCTGGGGGAGGGTGGACAAGTGTCACTACTCCAGTAGCCACCGGCACCGTTTTGGTGTCCTCAGTGGACCTCGCATCTTCGCTAGGAGACTCAACGTACATGGAACTCACCCTCAAGAAAGGCGCGGACTTCCGCCTCACGCTGTCGTGGCTTGGCAGCGACGGGGCCGTCCTCAGCATCACCGACGCGTACATGCAGGCCAAGAACTCCACCGGAACTGTTGTGGTGGACCTGCGGTGGTTCGCAACCACCCCAAGTGAGACCACCATTCTGTCCCAAACCGGTCCCCGCCGTGGTTATCTGGCCCCCTTCACGGGCGAATCACTTGAAATGCACATCTCTGATATGAACACGGTTACAGCGGGAACGTACCCTTACGACATCTTCGTCAAGGGGTCAGTGAACGACGACTGGGTGTTCTTGGCTGGCGGCAACCTAATAGTGGAGTCAACGATCTCGGTTAAGCCATCATGAGTGTAATCATCAACAAGTCAACAAACGACAAGGTAGTCGTCAACAAGACCGCTACTGAGACAGTCAAGGTCGCTACGGGTATCAAAGGTGACGTTGGAGCAACAGGCCCAGTTGGTCCTATCGGCCCAGTCGGTGACCCCGGAGTGCACGTTGGTCCAACCCCTCCAGCGGACACTGATCTCCTATGGGTTGACACCTCATCCACCTTGAGTGGTACCGGGGGGCAATCCATTTATGGTCTGGCTGACCCGTCTAACTACCTAAACGTGCCTGCCGAGATGCTTGATCTGGGTAACTCCACTACGGGTTGGATAGTAGTCAACGCTGTTTCTAGTTTAACTGTTGACTCTTCATTTGGTGTTGGTAACGAGGCTATAACCGTACAACTGAGCGCCGGAACTGGGAACTCTTTAATAAACTCTAAAGTGTACAAAAACTTCTCACCAATAGATATGTCGAATAGGGTCACATTATCTTTTGAAACAACGAGAGACTTTCTTTTAGGTCCCTCCAGTAATCCCTCCCAGTTTGTGGTCGTAGCCGCTACAGGCAATAATCTAACAGGCACCCTATTCACAGCCCCGTACCCTGATGGCGCGGAACTCGCATGGACAAAGGCGTATGTTGATGTCCCCCTTGGTACTACTATCAGAAGTATTGGTATAAAGTCAACAACCCTTGGGCAAGGCGGTACTAACAGAATCCAGTTTTGGATTCGTAATCTACAAGTGGAGCCTGTAAGCAATGTGCAGGCTGCTCAACTGGTAGGTAAAACCCCCGTGGTCACAGAAGCCACGGCGGTGGGCACTACTGGCCACATTTCTCCTGTAAATCTTACTCCTAAACTTGATTTGCGTAGGGATAGCGCAGTAGTCCCCGGTTTGGGAGGTTGGTGGGATTTGCGGGAATGGGGAGTTCCCGAGGATGGAGTCACCGACACAACTTCCTATATTAACAATGTGTTGGCAGACCTACCGGAGGGGGCGCGGCTCAAGTTTCCTACCGGAGGTGTATTTCGCCTTGATGGTACGATATCAATATCACGTCCAGTTACGATTGACTTTAATGGGTCTATCTTGTACACGCCATTCAGGCGCCCAAAGACCCAACTTTCTAACGACTTTATACAGATTAGTGGCTATGTAACTGACGTTAATATATTAAACGGCAACATCTTTGCTACTAGGTACACTCCTATAAATGCTGGCGGGGTTATCACAGTCCTAGCAGGTAACGTCGTAACATCAGGTTCAATTTCGGTTCTTAACTCTGTTGGGGATTCTGGCCAGTACATTCCTACTGATCAGTATGTCAGGTGGCTGGGACGCCACTATGAACCGGGATTTGGAATAGTTAATCGTTTTGACACCACTCTAAGTGGAGATGGCCTATCCTCAGTGCAGGTTGAAATAGTGACCCAATCAGGCGAGGTACTGGCAACCCAATCAATAGTCCCCCCGGTGGCCCCTCAGTCCTACACCCTTCGGTGTAATCCCCCCGATCTGAGTAAGCGACTTTTTATCCGTTATACAAAGTCGGGTGGAACCTCTCCAATTAATATTCACACGATCACTCCTTGGGGTATCAATACCTATAGTTCTGCCTATGAGTTTGCTACAGGTATAACGGTTCAAAATGCTTCGCGAGTTTTAGTGGAGAATTGGTGGATTGAAGGTGTGGGTGGTTATGGGACTTTTGTGCAATCTTTTGACAAGTCTCTTGGTCATGTTACGTTTAAAAACGTAACGTCAAGATGTGGTAACACCCAAAACCATGCTCCCGTGACTGGGCGCTATATCACTTACGAGTCATGCAACTCCTACGAATCAGGACGAACTGGGTTTGACTGCGAGCCTTATGGCACAGGCTGGGCTCTTGACCATATAACTCTTAACAATTGTACTAGTAGGAACGACCGTAACTACGCACTGAGCACGGCCAACTGGGGATTAATATCCAATCTAAATGTAAACAACTTCAAAGCAATTGACTGGGGCTTTGGAGCCTTCATAGGAGGTTCTCGTGGCGGTCGTATAAGTGGTTTTACATCGTCAAGTACGATCTCTAGTAACTCAGATATGTCTATATCTGCTAAGGATATGCTTATTACTAACCTTGAATTGGGTAATGGGCTTCAAGTTGTACCATCGGTGTGGACACTCGACGGTAACTACACTGCCGGTGGTAATATGATCTCTAACTTCGTAATCAGTAACATGAGGTCAGTGGGTAATGACTACTCTGCTGCTATTGAAATACAAGATGGGTCATCCACCATCTCTGGTGGTACCTATCCGAGTGAGACCCCTACGACTCCCGGCACAAACGCCCTTTCATATGGCGCAGTGGCCAACATTACGGGTCGCTCTCCAATGTTTGGTTTTGATGTAGGACGTTGGCGTAAAGTCATGCCAAAGACCTTTAAAGGTCTTGCTATGGACGGTACGTGGTGGCCCTACGGACTGGACTCCTCCGACGCCCTAGTTTCTACTAGAGGGCTGTCTGCGACGGCTAGGAGACCACAAAACTTCAGGGGTATAGCCGCCCCCGTTGCGACAGGTGTGCAATCCGCTACCGTTACCTTTCCCCAAAAATCAGGGTTTGCAAATCTAACGTCTGTGCAATTCGCTGCCTCACCTTATCTATATACAGGCACAAAACCAACCACACTAACCACCGGTACTTCTTACTACTATGCAATCTGTGGGATTGTTGACTACGACGACTGGGGGCACCGCCCAGCAGTGAGGACTGCCACGGGCGCAGCACTTACCTCTACCAACCGCGTCTACATCATGGGTGTGCAGGGCCGTCTTGACTGGAGTAACCAGACTTCAATTGCTGGGTACGCAATATACCGAGGAACTGGTGGATCAGCGTCTAGTGGCCCATGGACAGCACGGTACATAGTGCGCCCCACAGGCCCTTGGTTCTCATCTCGTAACGACTTAACCCAAGTTATAGACACCGGGGACTCGTTGGTTACTTCATACGCGGCGGCTGCCGACAGGGAGTGGGGGTACCCCAATATGAACGTGGCTGACGGTGTGCTAGCGACCGCCGAATACGGGTCTTGGTCCCTTATTGAAGGCCCCTTCTCAGACACCACTGGTTACGAATGGGACACTTCTTACAGCATCCAAATCACTCCCTCGTGGGTGACCACCGTTGCGGTTGTTGCTAAACGCCAGTCAGGGTTTGATGTGGAGTTTGGTACTCCAGCACCTGCTGGAGCGACTTTTGACTGGGTACTAATCCGCTAAAAGACTTTCTCCCAGAAGTCCCCAGAAACCCCGTACGCCTTTACTCGCGGTGATTCGACCCAACCGCTGCCGCTCCATTCTTTAAACCGCGCGATCTTCCATTCGCCATCCCAAACCGCTAGATGTTTGGTTATCTCTGGTGGACGGGATGCCCCGATAAGGTTGAACTCCGCAGTCACTGCGGGGAATCCTTCAGAGGGTCGAGATGACCGCGCCTCTAGCGTAAACTCCCCCAACACTTGTGTAACAGTTATCGGCCCTGCAACAGGTGTTGGGTGGTTACCACTCAAAGAGATAACACCGGTCTGCGTCCTACCAGATACCGCTGTTATGGTAATAAGGCCCAAAGTTGGTCCGGTAACAGTGGTAAAGGTAAAAACACCCACGTTTGAGTTTGAATAACTGCTAAATCCAGAGAAGACGAAGGTACCTTGGGCGTTGTTGATCGTCTGTGGGAAACTCTGTAGACTTATAGCGGTTGCATTTTGCAGAGTGGGTGAACCAGAAGCGGTTCGGATCGGTGAACCGACCGCCGCAGCGGTTGCTGGTGAAAGCGCCGAGGCCTCAGCACCACTCGCGATGATGGTGGCCTGCGCGGAAGCGGTTGCGGGGGCGAGAGACACACCTACTGAACCAATAGCAACAGCGGCGGCTTGAGCGGTTCCAGTAGCGGCCCCTAGTGTTACTGCTCCAGATGATGTAACTACAGGTGCGCCTGTGGCATTACCTATAGCGGGTCCGAGAGTGGAAGTGGCAGTAGCAACTGATATAACAGTGGCAGACGCCGAAGACGTGGCGTTCGCAAGCGTTATCAACGCAAAGGTGTTTGAGCCTGCAAAAAGGACTCCAGTTGCAGTGGCCGCTCCAAGAATTGATGACCCTGAAATCAGAATAGTTGTGGTGGCAACCGCATTAGAGGTCGCAGCCCCCAGAGATGGGGTTGTGGTACCTACCACTATCGGTGTACCAGTGACAACGGCAGTGGCGTTTGCAAGGGCTGGGGTCGCTGTACCACTGGCTACCACTCGTGCAGTAGCAGACGCAGTAGCGGCTGCCAGTGAAGTAGCCCCTGTTGCGGAGGCTATTGGGCTACCTGCCACCGAACTTGTAGCGTTACCGAGGCTTGAGGCGTCCGTTCCTGTCGCTACAGGCGACCCAACTGCCGTCGTGGTGGCATCTGCCAAAGTGGGCGAGCCAGACAGTACTGCCGCTACGGTGGTGCCGCCACCATTACCGTTAAACGTAATATCCCCGGGAGTGGCGGTAGCCGTGTAAACAGAAGTAACTGCTCCAGATACACCAGTGAACGTGAGATCGCCCCAACTACCAACTGAGAAGTTAAAGTTAAGGTCGGTATAAATTACAGTACTGCCGCCCCACTTAGTGGCCAAGTACGTGTTCAGTTTTTGCCAGTTAGCGTCCGTGGCGTTAGCACCAGTGAGGACAACTATTTCTGCTATGGCACCGTCCCATGAACCAGTGGTCGATAGACCACCGACGCGCAGCGTTTGACCAGAGTTAGCCGTGCTGAGGGTACCGCTACCAGCCCCGGCCTTGCTCACAGGGTACCCGTCAGCGTAAAGACCGATACGGTCAGCCTCTGCTGCTTGAGAGGGGTCACCCAGCACACCCACCACTTCAAGAGAGCCTACGGCTATAGGAGGTTCACCCCAGTTGTATAAAGCACGTCTTATATTAGTGGTACCACCAATATAGTAGTTCAAGGTCTCAGCCCCATACACCATCTGAGCACCATTTGTAGTGAGTGACGTAGATGCTGACGAGAGTAAATACCTTGTAGTGGTAGTAGTGTCAAGGACGAAAGCGGCTGCTATCAGATAGATAGTTCCATCGTGCAGGAACTTCCAGTCAGTGGTAGTCCCTGAACCAACAAGAATGTCGTTACCATCGAAATCAACGACGTTCTTACCGTTGACAGTTCTTGTGTTAGTGGTCGGTTTAGCAGAGGCTGTTGACTGCGTGAATGTGCGGGCGTTGGTCGACTTGTCCAACCAACTTGACACAGCGTTTGCTGACTGAGTGATGGTGGCCGTATCCGAAGCGTCCAACCACAGTACGGGGGACAACTGCGAAGGGGAGAACCCCGACATGGCAGTAGCCGACGAGGTGGCCGCACCAAGGGTAACGGTTACGGTGCCAGCCGCTATAGGAGCACCAGATACTGCACCTGTAGCATCGCTAAGAACAGCAGCCGCCGTACCCGTTATTACGGGTGACCCCGTAGCAGCGCTGGTGGCATCACTTAGAGTTGGTGCGCCCGAGAGAAGCGAAGCAGTTACACCTGCGCCAGATGCTGTTGCATCCGTAAGTGTACTGGATGATGTCCCCGTCATGACGGGGGCACCAATGGCGCTTCCTGTTGCGTTCGCAAGTGTGGCTGATTCTGTACCTTTTACTACTGGAGACCCAGATGCGGAAGAAGTCGCCGCCCCCAACGTCGTAGAGGCGGGACCACCTGCGATAGGTGACGCGATTGTTATGGCTAGAGTGGTGGGGGTTAAGTTTACATAAGAGTTGTCTACTGGGTTGCCTACACCCGCTTTTATGAAACTTGAATAGAGCAGTAGTCGTGTGGGAGTATTAAAGGAAACACTAGAGATACTTAGCGGTATCGTTATCGAAGATTGATCCACTAACTCCGATGTGTTTACGTTGCCCACGAGTGTCAAAGCGGGTGACGACGGGTTCACCCAGTCGCTGGCTGTTAGTGTTCCATAGTCTAGTTTATAAACTTCAATTCCGAAATCACTCACTGAGTTATCGGTGTTTATAGAAAGACTCAATGCAGCAGAGGAAACAGTTCCTATGTAGTTTGAGGTATTAAACTCTACATAACCAGCGTAGCCTTGGTTATTAGTCTGGGAGACACCCACTTGAACAGAGGCACCAATGGTGGCCTGCCTGATTGCGCCACCGTTAAGGATGTCCGCTACTGTGCCAGCGACTGAGTTAGCAGTTACATACCCACTGTTAGAAGCATTCAGGGTTGTAAAAAGGGTTGAAGTCGGAGTTAGGAATTTGTTGAAGGTTAATTTGGGTACGAATGCAAAAAACTCGTAAACAAAATCGGCGGGTACCAAGTTGTTTGTGTTGTTCGCTGACGTGATCAGCAGACGTGTTTTACCGCCTGAAGTATTCAAACATGTCTTTGGAATAGCAATAGAAACCGTGGACCCAGCAGATATGGTAGAGGTATTAAATGTTGCTACGGGAGTAGTAATACTGGATAAGAATGCTAAGTTAGTACCAGTAACAAACTGATTTGTACCAAACGTGCCCGACCAAATATTATTAGCGTTTAAACTGTCGCCCCATATTTGAACAACAAAATCGTTTGCAGTGTTATCCGAAAAGGCAGGTATAGTGAAATCAAGGGTTACAGTGCCATACTGTGTAGACGTGTTACCCGAAGTGGTTGAGGTAGGCCCAAAGAACGCAGACGTATCAAACTCAATAAATGATTGATCTATCTCGTATCCTGTGTCTAAAGAACCTGCTTGCCCAACTACGAAAGTTGGGTATGTTATTTTAGACCCTAACCCGTTGCGTACGTCAGCATAAGACAAAGGGGGGTCGCTACTGTCAAACGACGCCACCGTTCCACCATTAGTGGTGGGCGACAGCGATACGGAGACAGTGTCACTCCACAGGTAACTGGAGGAAACCTTGCCACCTAAGGGGGCAGCGGGTGTACCATCAGCAAGAGTTGAGGTTGTAACTAGGGGGTCGAATCGCTGTACAGGTTTGGCACGGCCGTGCCCGAACCTACCGTTATTCGGGTACTGGCCTCTCGGGAGGGCCATGGCCCTTAACCTTGCGCTAGTGTAAGAGTCATGAGCAGCGGACCAGTGGTGGTCGACGCTGACTCAAGAGCCATTCCAAGACAGGCGGAGTCATACACACGGGGCATACCCAGATCGAACGCGTCATACAGGAACCCTGTAGAAGCAACAATGGGCAACTCGGCAAGACGGCGCACGATCATAAGACGGTAGGTACCGGAGGACCACGAAACGGTGTTCTGGATGGACTGCACTGACCTAACACCGGTATCACCGGCAGCCAAGGTGTACTTTTCTATGGTTCCGATTGCCGGAGAACTGATCTTAGTTGCAAGAAGCGATGCGCTTTTTGAACCTGCACCTGCGGCGTTCGTGTAGGTAATGGTTGAGGTACCAGAGGCGGTACCACCTGTTGCCAAAACCTCCATCCACAGTTCTGTTCCTGTTCCCGTGGAATCTGGGCGAGTAAGAGCCGGTGGAGATACCGTTGACTGCAAGGCGGTGCTGGTAACAGACCAACCGCTACCACCTGATGTCCATATCCATAGCATGTCGTACAGCACCAGCACACCGGAGGCAGTGGTGCTGTTTGCTATACCGGAGGCGCGCCCTAAGTATGAGTACGCGCCGCCAGTCGGGTTGGAGAACGTGATGGCACCTGTAGTGGCTGACGTAGATACAACGCCCGCAGTCGTTTGGCCCGAGGTCGTATCACCTGTCGCAGGTTGACCAGTTGCAGACCACAGTGAGAACAACCTGTTCGCTACTGACGTTACGCTTGCCTTGTTTATCGCCAACCGCTGTCCGCCACCCAACCCAGAGACAAGACCATCTTGTGTAGTTATAGCCATTTACAGATGTCCTTTAAATAGGGTAGAGACAAAAAACAACTTAGTTCAGGTGTTGGCTTCCGTAATCGTAAACGAAGTGATTTGTACCGGCTGAGTACTGGCGATTGTTACTGAGGGCATGTTGAGGTCTTGACCGCTGGTGCCGACGGTACCATCAAGCAGGGTGGCGGTCGTGTTGCCATTGATCAGTCGAAACCAACCAGCGTCACCGGCAGCAACTCCGGTACCACTGGCGACTACACCGCTAGTACTTGTAAGAGTTAGTACCCCACCAGTAGCCGCGGCCGCGAACCCCGATTGGAAAGTGAGTTCAGCCAGAAGGGTTCCAGTAGCGGTGGCACTTGCACCGCCTGTGGGCTTTGAACCTGTGTAGAGGCGAATCTTTGCGGCGGTTGCACCACCAGAGGTGGCCGCTGTCGTAATAGCGTCAAGGCGCGAACTACGAAGAGAAGCGATCATTGAAAGGGCCATATCAAACCTCCGGTTGGATGTGCGAAATACGAATATCGTCTAAGAACCACTCAATTATACTTGACATTGATGGTCCCCAGTACTCTTGCGGAAAGTGGGTAGCGCCTAGGTACTCGTCACTTGAGTCTTCCCAGACAGTAACACCATCTTTATCAACACGATAAGTAAACATAATCAACTCGCTCTGTAGATGTCGTTAAGGGCGTAGGTCAACGACCCGCCGTTGGTTGTAATGGGAGAGGTAAACCAGTCGATTGACAACAGCGGGTAATCTGCGTCAGTTGTACCCGTAGATGTCGTATAGAAGAATACACCATAGAGGTTGTTGTTGACTACACCACCAGCGGTGGCTATCGTCCAAGAAGTAGAGCACGAGAAGTTAACACGGTTGTTGGTGTCGTCTTCAGTAGCACTGGTTCGGGTGAGTGTGAACCGAGGACCAGTCGGATAGTTGGTGAAGTTCGCCTCCTGCGCCAGACCCGTACCGGTAGTGAGGATTTGGCCCAAGAAGTTGAGTTGGGCGACTTCTGCTGCCGTGTCATAGGCGGCGTTCTGGGCCGCTTGGATGTAACCGCATTTGATAGCGCCAGCGGCAGCAGTGTCCCATTCACCCTTGGTGAGGAGGTACTTGCCCCTGTTTGTTAGAAAGTGGCCGGTTGCCATTCAATCGTCCTTTCCTTGCATCTGTGTGCTCAATGATACCAGTAATGGTATAGTTGAAGTTTGGAGGAGTCATCCATGTACATGCTTGGTTACACAGGACAGACCGTCACACGGACTCAACTTCTGGCGCACCCCATGTGGGTTCGCATCGAACCTGAGTTCCGTCGTCGCCTTCTGGCCCTTATGGATTTGTGCATAGCAGCAGGTAAGCCCATTGGTGTGGGCGGCAGTTGGCGTTCCGCTGATACCCAACGCAACCTGTTCTTGTCGCGTTACATCGTAGAAGACGACGCTGACCTCACTGGTGACGTTTTCTGGGAGGGCAAGTTCTGGGAACGCAAACCCGGTGTAGCCCCAGCCGCCCCTCCCGGTCTTTCGTACCATGAACCCTGCACCCCAGAGGGGTACTGCCTCGCCGTGGACATGGTTGGCGATGTCAAGTTCGCAGCCACGCTGGCATCAAAGTGCGGCCTGAAGGAGTTCGGCAACGTAAGCGGTGAGATATGGCATTACCAGCCGTATGAACTCCCTAACAGTCGGCGCACCTTCACCGCGAGCATGGTTCCACTAAAAGCGTTCGCAGGCCCAACGCCAGTTCCTCCACCCCCACCCCCAAAACCCATCGTGGTGGTTCCCGCCCCAACCCTCCGGTTGATCACCCCCATCAACATGACTGGTCTTGAAGTCTCCAAGTTGCAGCAGATCATGGCATTCTGGGGCTGGTACACAGGTAAGGCCGATGGCTGGTTTGGCCCCGTAACCCACGCCGCTGTGAAAGCGATGCAAAAGGCCCTCGGCATAACTCAGGACGGTGTGTACGGCCCTGTGACTGCTGCAAAGTACAAGGCTTTTGCAGAGTTCATGGCGTCAGTCCCTAACTGAGGAGTAACACATGGCAGTACAGATTCAATTCCGCAGGGGCGCTTCAGCCGCTTGGGCCTCAGCCAACCCGGTACTGGCTGACGGCGAACTTGGTCTTGACACCACCAGTTACACCTACAAGATCGGTAACGGCGCTTCTACATGGACCCAGTTGCCTTATCAATCCCTCCCAGCGTCAACCCTTAGTTCTGCCGTGTACACCGCAAAGGGAACCATCGCGGCGGCTAGCGCAGCAAACTCACCTGTCGCTGTTACCGTTGGTGCAAACAACACTCTTCTGGTTGCTGACAGCACACAGACTGCGGGTGTGAAGTGGGCAAGCACCTTGTCAGGGCTAACCCTTACTTCTCCGACTATCAACACTCCGACGATAACGGCCCCTAACATCACGGGTGCCGCGTCAATAGGCTCTGGTGCAACACTCACCTCCCCTACGGTGACCACGCCAACCGTAACCACTCCTACTGTTACCAACGGCACCGCGACCAACCTCACCCTGTTTAGCCCCAAGGAAGGGTGGACTACCTCAGCGTCTGCCATTCCAGCCACGGCGACTATCGACGTGATGACCGCTACCAACGTGTATTACACAGGCAGCGCCAGCGCCAACTGGACTTTCAACTTCCGAGGTAATGGTTCAACAGCGGCCAGCGCTTATCTAGGGGTTGGGCAGTCAACAACTGTTGGCGTACTGGTTACGAACGGCGCGTCTGCCTACTACCCAACAGCCTTCCAGATCGACGGTGCCGCTGTTACCCCCAAGTGGCAAAACGGTGTAGCCCCAACGGCTGGTAACGCCAACTCGGTGGATGCTTACCTGTTCACCATCGTGAAGACTGCCGCTACCCCTACCTACACCGTATTCGCCTCACAGACCAAGTTTGCCTAATGACTCTAGGTTCAACCTTTGGAACTCGGGGCTTGGGTTACTTGTCCTACTCCGTGGTTGGGGCAGTGACCGGCGCTTCCATCTCGTCGTTCTTCTTCGGTGGGCAGCAGGTTCTGCTGTCGTGGACACTTCCAACGGTTTCCACCACTCTTACCGCTATTGAAGTGGATTGGAGTATCAACGGGACTTACCAAGCCACCGAGAGTTACGACCCTGCGACTACCTCTATCACCAAAGCCATCACGGGTGGCCAGCAGGTGGGGGCGCGCATCCGATGCAAGGGAACAAGCGGTGGTTACAGCAGTTACACCGTAGTGTCCGCCATCACAACGCCTCCGGAAAGGCCCACCAACTTCACCGTTGTGTACGGTGGTTCAACAGGCACGGCCCTCCTCTCTTGGACAAACGCGGCCACCTCTACAAGTACCGTCATAACCCGCACTATCGGAGAGTCAGTAACTACCATAAGTGTGGGGTCTGCCTCCGCGAGTTACACGGATAGCCCCGGAGTGGGCGGGATACAGGTGTACTACACCCTCACGGCAGTCAATGGTGGTGGTTCGGCTCCCCCTACCTTCCCTACGATTGTTTATGTTACCGATCCAAACCCTCCCACTATCGGAAGTTTTACCGCCAGCAACCCCGGTATCTTGGCGTTGGTCTCTACCGCTCCTGCGCAGACGAACATCGCCAGTTACCAAATGAGTCTGGAAGTGTACAGCAGTGGAACTTGGACGACATCGGCGTCTGTCACAGGGGTGCTGTCTCCCAGTTACACATGGGGCACCAACACAGCAACCCACGGTTCTATCTACCGCGCCAAGGTTCGGTCTGTGGACACCAACGCTCTGGTCTCTACGTGGGCTACGTCGGCCTCGGTGGCTGCTATCAATGACACGGTGCCCCCGGTCGTGGCTGCGCCCACCATCTCAGCGTGGATCCCCGATTTTTCTGGGTTCACTGTTACTCGTTCAGCAACTACCGACGCGCTTTCCTCGTTGGCATCAGTGGTACTTGAGGTCAGTTATGACGGCGGCGCATCCATTTACGAAACAGTCTCCGTGACTGGGGCGAGTGGTACCACTAACCACGTGATAGCCACTGCCAAACGTGGTCTTGATGTGTCGTACCGGATCAAGGCAACCGACTCTCTAGGGAACGCCGCAGCCAGCAGTTGGGTCACCAAGACAACCAAGCCTCTTGGCACATTCTTCGTGGCTGCTATTCAAACGTCAACATGGGAAACGGCAGGAGCACCTTCTTGGCGTACTGACACAGACGACGTTGTCAGTGGTCGGTTGGACGCCAGTTACGAAACCCAAAGCGGTTTCTGGTTCTACGGTACCGGTGTGGTCGACACCTGCAAGGGGTACGCCCCAGATAGTGGCACCCTGCTCGTACAACGGCAAGGCACGGCAGGTTTCAATGGTACCGTCCTTCTAGGAACCCATACCAGTACCACGCGTCCAACGTCAGCACCGACTGTATCAAACACCGCCACCGGCCCCGACCTCTCTGGTACCGGCCCCAACCACTCTGGTGCCGCGTACCAAGTTGCGTATCATACCTTGTCTGGTGCCCAGTTGACCGCGGTTGGTAACGGTACTGCTGCTGGATTTGCGTCAGTAGACCCCGGTGGTTACCGCCGATTGGCTGGCGTGTCCTCTAACGGTTACAGTGGGCTACTAACACTAGTCTTCAACTAAGGAGTTGAGATGGCTACTAGAAAAAGTGGTATAGGCCAGTTTGGTCTTGAACGGTTTAAACAAGGCTTAGAAGACGTAGGTGTAAAACGGGGCAAATACGAAGAAGCCTTTGAGAGTGCAGTACAGGATATAAACCGTCCGTACTCGGAAGACGAAGGTCCCAGTTCTCTTTCTGTTGAGGAACTGTGCGCTCGCTTAGGTCTAAACTACACCTTATGCTTTGGCAAATATCAACCTGCTATGTCACTAGAAAATGGTGAAAGTACACGTGTTCGTGCCATGCAGTTTATTCCTGATGGGGATTTACGTGAAACTCTTACTTCTATCCTTGATCAAACTAAGGACTTAAGTGAGCGCCCCCAGCCCCACCAACCCGCTATTGAAGGGGGTACCCCTAGGTTGAGGGACAACTACATGAACTTCAATAGCGACGCGTATGACGCGATAATAGGTGGTGTAGTAGTTGAGTGGGTTAACAGGCCAAGTGGTAACTGGCATTGGGAGTACTACGACGTACCACTGAGAGAATACCTAAGGTTCCGAACGGCTACCTCCCCCGGTGCCTATCTGAACAGGAATACGATGCCCATTCACGGGCCTTACGTTGGGTAATCATGACTATAATACAATTAGTATTAGTGTTTCTTTTGACCATACTAGGTATTAGACTCTATAAAAAGGGAATTGTATTCGTAGGTTCACTTTATGTAGCAATAAGAAATAATGGTTCTGATACCGCTCCCTATGTATCCAAGGGGATATACCGAGAGTTGTACCCGCCTTGGCGCAGAGGTTCCGGTATAGAATTCCGAGTGTCCAAGTATGTTTTGCATATAGGAATCTGTAAAAAGGTTTCTCCAGAGACATCTGAAGATGGGTTCCTACAGGCGATGGACGGCAAGTGGTTAGACTTGGATGTAGACGCTATAAAGAGATGGAATTGATGAAACTGTTCAACAAGCCGAGTGCCAAACCATCCGTGCCTGCGAGGGTGTCTCGGATGTCAACCCCTGACCTAAATTCTTGGGCGAGTCTGCTTGTCATGCAGGCGGGCCAAGCACTAGACCACTGGACGTACCGTGATGGCCCTCCCTCAGAGGTGACCGACGCCCTGACTGCACTCAACCAAGTGTGGACTGAACTGCTGGGGCGCAAACGTGACTGACACCCTTGGCGATGAGGACCTTCTTGAAGAGGAGCCAGTACAAGAACTGGACGAAACATCCAGCGAGTTCATTGACCTGCTCGTGAAGAAACTGGTGCTGTTCACAGAGCAGTTCTGTGACGTTGAGTTGTTTCCCTACCAGTTGCCCATCGCGTACCGCGCTATTGAGTCCATCGTCATAGGTGACGGTGAAGAACTGACACTCATCGCCACCCGCCAGTCGGGTAAGTCAGAAGTGATCTCTAACGTCATGGCTGCCATGATGGTTATCCTCCCTAAACTCGCCAAGGTGTACCCAACATGGTTGGGCAAGTTTGAGAAGGGTTTCCTAGTGGGTGTCTTCGCCCCTGTGGAGGACCAAGCGGACACCGTGTTCAGTCGTATCGTGTCGCGCCTCACTAGCGACCACGCCATGGACTTCCTGCTTGACCCAGAGATTGACGACAAGACCACATCAGGAGGGTCTCGCGGTAAGGGGCGCGCCATATCCCTGAAGAACAGCGGGTCTCTCTGCCGTATGCAGACCTGTAACCCTAAGGCCAAGATCGAATCGAAGACGTACCATTTCATCCTCGTTGACGAGGCTCAAGAGGCTGACGAGGTAATGATTACCAAGTCGATCAAGCCCATGTTGGCGTTCAACAACGGAACCATCATGCTCACCGGTACCGCGGTGCGTAACAAGTCGTATTTCTATAAGGCTATTCAATACAACAAGCGCCGTGATGTGAATGCCCGTAGAGGTCATCGTCAGGCGCACTTTGAGTACGATTGGCGCGTAGCAGCAAAGTACAACCAGAACTACGCACGATTCATCTCAAAAGAGAAACTCCGTATTGGCGAAGACTCCGATGAGTTCCAGATGAGTTACTGCAACCGTTGGATTCTTGAAAAGGGCATGTTCGTAACCGACGAACGGCTAGAACGCATGTACGACCAGTCCATGGGATTGGTGAAACAGTGGTGGAGAACCCCCGTGGTAGTGGGTATCGACGTGGCCCGCTCCAACGACTCAACGGTAGTCACTGTGGTGTGGGTCGACTGGGACCACCCGGACGGATTCGGATTCTACGAGCACCGTGTACTAAACTGGTTGGAAATCAACAACCTTGAGTGGGAGAAGCAATACTTTGAGATTATCGACTTCCTGCGAAACTATGATGTCTTCCGCATTGGAGTTGACAGTCAAGGTGTCGGCGGCGCTGTTGCAGAACGGCTACAGATTCTACTCCCACATATCGAAGTGCTGGCAGTCTCATCAGACTCCAAAACCCAAAATGACCGATGGGTTCATCTCACAGAACTGATCCAACGAGATCAACTTGTAATCCCCGGTCATTCAAAAGCACGACGTACCAAGAACTGGAAACGCTTCAATCAACAGATGCTTGACCTAGAGAAGGTGCACCGAGGCCCGTACCTTCTAGCGGCAGCACCTGATGAGAAGGGCGCGTTTGACGACTACCCTGACTCACTCGCAATAGCATGCAATCTTACCCAAGTAGATACCATGCCCCAAATAAGTGTAAGTGAGAGTCCCTTCTACCGATGAGCCACAAAAGTGGTAATCTTTACCAATAGACCCATCTCCATATAGGAGGAAAGATGACTGTAGCCCCCAACCCTATGTTCCCTGAGAAGGGCGAGAACGTGTTTGAGCGTTCTCTGGCCCCCAGCATCCCCGGCAACCGTGGCCCCCTTCGTTTTGAAGAGGGTGTCGCCACTGACACCGACGTGCCCATGGACTTCGGCATCGGCGCTTACCGTGACACCGCTGGCCGTCAGGGTGGTCGCAACGGCACCAACCCAGAGATGTTCTTCAAGCACCCAGAGGACACCATGCGTGAACGTGCTCACGTGGGCAGTTCGACTTGGATCGACGCCCCCTCAGTGCTCCAAGAGTTCGTGCAGGGTTCGATGGCCGGTGACGGAATGCCCATGTTTGAGTACGAGTACAACTCAGGTGGCTACACCAAGCGCCCCGCTCCCACGGTGGTATACGACTGATGGCCCGCGGAGAAGACACTGGAGCACACCCCGGCAGGCAGGTCGGTAGGGACGCCCATGCGGCGCGCTCACCGGGTCTCCAACACCCACACGCGTCTGCGGCCGCGGGTGTCCCTAAGGGGTCACACTGGTCGAAGGGCTTTGTTGGTCAGATAGTAGGCCACGACGACAACGGTACTACCTACTTTGACGCCAAGGCGTCGGGAGGCGGTTCGACCGACTCCCTCTCAATTCCGTGGACGGGCGGAAAGGCCAACGTAGGCAAGACGATGGGTATGATGCCCGAAAGAAATGGAGACGGTAATACCACGTGGTCCGCAATGGATTTGGACGCGGCTCACCCCGACGTGCGTGTCAAGTACAAGAACCTGCCCGGGTACCGGTAACCCATAACACTTCCTATCAGCAAAGGCCCACTCCTTCGGGGGTGGGCCTTTTGCGTTGTGAACCTTGGAATACTCAGAGGTTGCTACACTCGTATTCCAACGAGTAACAGGAGAAAGAAATGCACCCCAAAGACGCCGCTCTCGCAGCAGTTTCCTATCTGCGCCGTCTGACCCCACGAGGCCAACAAGAGGAGCAAGAACTCCTGCACGTTATCCAGTCACTTTCATCCTTCTCCAACACCATCAGTAACGGCTATACTGATAGAAGCGTTTCCAACGTGATGTAACCCCATCTGCGAACGGAGTACTACATGACCACCGCACCCAGTCTGGTGCATGACCTGACTACAAGAGACTCCTCTGAAACCCGCATCCCCTGCACCTTCTCACTGATACAGCAGGCTATGACTCCAGAGGAATCAGAGGCGCTAACCAACGCCATGGCCCTTATCAAAGAAGATCGCGGGGTAGGGCGGGCCAAGGTGTACTCGTACGAGTGGTTGTCCGATGTGCTGAACAAGCACGGTCACCAAATCAGCACAAGCACCATTGGTCGTCACGCAAGGGGCAAATGTGGCTGCCAGTGATCTGACCAAAGACTTGAGTACTGGTAACGCGGGGCGCTACGCCCTCGGCAAGATTGCTGAACTTCTAGCGCGCAACAACATCGACCCCGATGAGGTCGGGGAAATCAAGAGGGTGTCTGTCTACCAGTCGCTCACCAAGAACGACGCTGGTGAGGCTGAGATACATGACTTGTTCGGCATCCAGATAAGCCCCAAGTTTGAGTCGGGTCCTGAGTGGCCGGTTGTGCAACCGGGGCCTGTTGTGAAGGTACCCCCGACCAAGGTCAAAGCCTCCAAGTCAGACTTCAAGACTTGCGTGGTTCTCCCCGACATGCAGATCGGGTACTACCGCAACGCTGCTGGGGACTTGGAGAGCACCCACGACGAAGAGGCTATGGATATCGCCCTTAAGATAACAGCACAAGTAAATCCGGATATGATCGTCATGGTCGGGGACAACCTTGACCTACCTGAGTTCGGACGATACCGGCTAAGTAACGCTTACGCTTTGACCACGCAAGCCTCCATTGATAGAGCAACGACGCTTTGCGCCCAGTTACGAGCAGCAGCACCTAACGCCGTGATTTACTGGATTTCCGGTAACCACGAAGAAAGGCTCGTTAACTATGTCATCGACAACGCCAAGGCAGCCATGGGACTTAAGCGCGGGAACACGCCAGAAGGGTGGCCGGTTCTCAGCGTTCCTTACCTTTGTAGGTTTGATAGTTACGATATTAATTATGTACCGGGCTACCCTGCTGGTCAAGTCTGGATTAACCAGCGTCTACGAATCATTCATGGAGACAAAGTCAGATCGAACGGATCGACAGCACACGCGTACCTCAACTCTCAAAAAACATCCGTGGTTTACGGACACATCCACCGCAGGGAGTGGGCAGAAAAGAGCAGGGAAGACTGGGACGGAGCCAAAACTATTATGGCCGCGTCCCCCGGCACACTAGCGAAGTGCTCGGGAGCAGTGCCTTCTACAAAGGGTGGGATTGATCTGGATGGTCGCCCTCTCACTATTGTGGAAGACTGGCAGCAGGGTTTGGCCGTCATCAACTACGAGGAGGGGGACGGTGAGTTCTGGTATGAACAGATCGCAATTCATAACCGAAGGGCCTTCTACCAAGGAAGAGTCTTCTCCCCAACACTTGGCCCTAGTTGAGGTTCGCTGGATTGATGCGTTTGACGGTCCCCAAGGTTGGGTGTCCTACGACGACTACTCTCCAACCGGTGTCTCACCCGTTACTGTCGGGTTTCTCATGAAGGACTTCATGGTTGGGCACACGAGTGTGTGTTCATCGTACTTCTATGACGACAACAACCGACTAATAATCTCCAATCCAATACACATACCCACTGGTATGGTAAAGAAGGTTACGCCCTTTGTACATTAAAAGTGGTAAAGTGTAATGCGACTCGTCATGACAGAGAGGGTCTAAATTCCCATGGATTTCTGGTCACCCTCGTATAGGGCTAGTAGTAACGATTTAACAGTCTCCATCTCCCCTCTCGGCCTCGTTGAGTTGGCTGACGAGGAATTTGAAGTCCACGGCCCCCGCATGAACCGGTACTCAGCGGCGTGGGCCTTCTATCTTGGACATCACTGGTCATACCGCCGTGAAACCGGCGAGGCGAACATCACGATGAACTACGTTCGCACGATGTCCGACTACATCACTAACTTTTGTTTTGGTAAGGGCATTCAGTTTAAAGTGCCCGAACAAAACGCAGCCGTTATTCCCTATCTGCTCCAGCAGGTTTGGGAGACACATAACAACAAGCACACCGTATTGTGGGAACTTGGGCAACTCGCAAGCGTCACTGGCGATGCGTTCTGCAAGGTGGCTTACGAAGATTCGTACCAAGACGGCATGGGTGTTACTCACCCCGGCAGAATCCGGGTGATCCCACTCAACCCAGCCCACTCATTCCCTGAGTACCACCCTCACGATAGGGACCGTCTGCTTCGCTTCAAACTGAAGTACCGGTTCTGGGGTACAAGTCCAGAGGGCACGCGGCAGGTGTACACCTTCACGGAGATTCTTACTGACGACCTCATCGAACAGTACGTCAACGACGAACTGATCGACCAGTATCCTAATCCCATCGGCACCATTCCGATTGTGCACATCCCCAACATGAGCATCTCGTCATCTCCTTGGGGCCAGAGCGACATCTGGGACATCATCCCCCTCAACCGCGAACTGAACGAGAAGATGACCGAAGTATCGGACATCATCAACTACCACGCTTCACCAGTAACCATCATCACTGGTGCTAAGGCCGCGCAACTTGAGCGCGGACCAAAGAAGGTCTGGGCTGGTCTTCCCAAGGACGCCAAGGTGTTCAACCTTGAATCCCGAGGTGAGATGGCGGGCGCTCTGGAGTACATCCAATTCCTAAAGCGCACCATGCACGAAATCACGGGCGTACCAGAGAACGCTCTGGGCCAGACCCAACCAATCTCAAACACTTCCGGTACGGCGCTGGCTATCCAGTATCAGCCAATCATGAACCGTTACCATATGAAGCGCATCCACTTCACCAAGGGGCTTCAGAAGATCAACGAGTTGATCATCCGTACCGCAGTGATGTTTGCCCCCGAGGCTCTGGTGTACAACCCTTCTGTGGCTGAGCAACCTGAGCCTGACCAACTTCCGCAACTTGACCCCGCGGACCCCTTGACCTACCGGACAGAGATTCACTGGCCAGAGCCACTTCCCGTGGACGTGCTTATCAAACTCAACGAAGTCCAGTCGAAGATGGGTATGGGTCTGGAATCCAAGAAGGGCGCTCTGCGCATTCTTGGTGAAGAGTTCCCGAACGAGAAGATGGCTGAAATCTTTGAAGAACTCCGAGACGACCTGCTTGATCAGGGAGCCTTGGACATGCTCCGCGCCCAAATCAACCAAGCCGTAATGATGTCTACTGGTATGGTCCCCGGCCCGGACGGCACCGCCAACGTAGTATCTGCTGGAGGTGCTAATGTAACAGCAGCCGGTAACGGCGATAATGCTGGAACCCTTCCCGGTATGCAAGTATCTCCGGAGGGTGCTGGAATGATGAACAACCTAGTAGCAAAGGCATACGGAGCACGGCTAGCCCAGCGCCGCGTGCCCGACGAAGAATAAACCGAGATTCATAACTCACGTCAGTAGACGCCCAACCATACAGAGGTAAAAGCAATGTCAGAAGTAAATGATGGAATCACTATTCCTGTTGAGCGCGGAGTTCCTCTGAACTCCGCAAACATGCCCTCAAATGAGAAGTATTTCTCAGAAGAGGAAGTGACGAAGATTCGTCAGCAGGAAAAGGACAAACTCTACAAGCGCCTTGAGGATTCAGAGTCGCGCTACAAGCAGATGGAAGACCAACTGAACGTCCTTGCAAAGGAACGTGAAGATGCAATCCGTCTGGCTGAGGACCGGGCAAAGAAAGAAGCAGACGTTCTGCGTCAGCGTGAAATAGAAGAACTGACCGCCAAGGAACTCCTCGCTCGCACCGAGGACCAGTTCAAGCAGCGACTGAATCAAGTCGAACAAGAGTGGTCAGTGAAGTTCCAAGAGATGGAACAGCAGCGGATGGCCCAAGAGGCTGTCCTTGAGAAGGAGCGCGCGCTTCAGGCTCTGGAGTCATACCGTTCACGTCGTATGGCCGAGGAGCAGGAAGCAATCATTCCTGAACTACTTGATCTTATCTCCGGTAACTCGCAAGAGGATATAGAGAACTCAATTGGTGCACTTCGTGCAAGAAGTAGTGCTATCATTGAGTCAATCCAGCAAGCGGCTCAACCGAACCGTTTGCGGGGGGCGCAGGTTACCGCTCCTCCTGTCGGACCCTTGGATAATCAGATGGAATACCAGTCGTTCTCGGCGGATGATATCCGCAATATGCCGATGGATCAGTACGCAAAAATGAGGGATCGTCTACTAAACGCTCGGCCAAACTCACGTGGCCGTTTCTAACCCCTAAATCCCAATTATCCTAGGAGGATACTTCCATGGCATTTCCCTCACCCACTGGTGGCGGCATTACAACCTCTTCAACCGCAGGTTATAACGCTACCAACTACCCCGGTACCAACTCAGCGCTAACTCCCGCGATCCAGACTATCTGGTCAAAGGAAATCCTGTTCCAAGCGATGCCCGTGCTCCGCTTTGAGCAGTTCGCTGTGAAGAAGACCGAACTCGGCGTTCAGCCCGGTTTGACCATCAACTTCATGCGTTACAAGAACCTCCTCACTGAAGACGCTGGTGCAGAACTCACCGAAGGTGTACGTCTGGACCCATCAGCGCTGTCAGCCAGCCAGATCAGCATCACCGTGAAGGAACAGGGTAAGGCTGTCGCCGTAACCGAACTGCTCCTCAACGCGTCATTCGATGACGTGATGGCTTCGGCTAGCCGCCTCCTTGGCCGTCACATGGCCCAGAGCATGGACAACCAAGCCCGCAACACGCTGTACGCAGCAGGCACCACCTTCGGCGGCACCAGTGGCACCGCTCCCGACGTAATCTTCGGTCGTGCGACCAACGGTTCAGTCCGTGGTTCAATCGCTCCTTACGAGTACGGCGCTGCTGGCGCTTCAGCGTCTGCGGCAGGCTTCCTCTCACCCGCAACCATCAAGGATGCGGTGGAGCGCCTCTCTGCCAACAACATCCCTCGCCTTGGCGACACCTACGTCTGCTTCGTGCACCCAAGCCAGAGCCGCTCACTCCGCGACTGGCCAGAGTTCATCGAAGTCACCAAGTACGCTGCCCCCGGCAACTTCATGCTTGGTGAAATCGGCCGCATGTACGACGTGGTATTCATTGAGACCACTCAGGTCGCGAAGGGTCTGGGCGCTGGCTCAGCAAGTTCAGCCACCCGTAACGACAACACCTACTCAGCGATCATGATCGGTGACAACGCCTTCGGCCACGCCATTTCACTCCCAGTGGAACTGCGCGACGGTGGCGTCATCGACTTCGGTCGTGAGCACGGCCTCGCTTGGTACGCCATCTGGGGCTTCGGTGTAATCACCCACGAAAGCCGCGTGGTCATCAACACCAAGGGCGGTGCTATCACCAACAGCCTCACATCTTGAGGTTCTTGATAGCACTCTCACAGTTATAGTAATATGGGCGGGGGGAAACCCCCGCCCATATTCATTTCCAATACAAGGAGTACCACATGGCACGCAAACCGCAGTCAGTATTTGCTGAAGCCGAAGACGCTGAAACCACTGATGAGGTGGTGGAAGTGGAAGAGCAAGAAGTAACCGACCACCTCAAGACCGCTCGCATCAAGGGCACGTTCAACTTCATGTGGGGTACCCAGACCTACGACTTCGTTGACGGAAAGCGTTACCGAATCCCCGCAGACATGTACGAATACCTCCGCGGGTACGGCAACATCTACGACACGCTGGCGTGACCCCTTTCCCAGCGATCTAAACCAACTGAGGTAAACCATGGCTTACATAATCCCCAACGCTACCGACACGTCTACTGGGGGTAAATACAACGCCCTAGATCAGGCCGAACCGGATGCCTTGGACTTTGAGATACTTGGAAGCCGTACCTCAGGTGTTATTGAAGGCTGCGAGGTAACGGCGCAGTCGACTCCCGACGCAACCGTTAACGTGGCAGCGGGGTATGTGGTTCTGAACAACGTCGCATACTCCGTTGCCGCCTCGGCCAACCTTGCTCTGGGTGCGCTCACCACCTCCAACAACCGCTTCGATTTGGTTATTGCCCGTAAGAGCGGGGACACGGTAACCATTACCTCCGTGGCTGGCGTGGAGAGTGCGGCCAACCCTTCGTACCCACTGTCAGTTTCCCGCCTCGCTCCGGGTGTTACTGCTGATCCTACCAAGCACATCGACCCTGCCACCGATGTGGTCTTGGCCGCTGTGTATCGCAGCGGTGCAACGTCGGTCACTTCCAGCCGCATCGTGGACAAGCGCGCGAAGTCAACCTCCGGTATCCGGTTGCAAGGGGCAGTTCCCTCAACGAGTCTAGGCTCAGACGGCGACCTGTACTTCAAGACCACTCTTACCAACGGCGACTCAGCGGGCGTGTATGTAAAGCGCAGTGGGGCATGGCAGGAACTCGCGAAGGCCCCCATTGATCCGGGTGTGCCAGTTGGTGCAATCATTATGTGGCCTGCCACATCAGCGCCGTCCTCGGCTGTATGGATGGAGGCAGACGGTTCTGCCATATCACGCACCACCTACGCAACCCTCTACGGGGTGCTGGGAACCACCTACGGTGCTGGGGACTCCTCCACCACGTTCAACCTTCCTGACTTCCGCGGCCACTTCCTGTCGGGCAAGACTGCTGCGCGGGCATTGGGTACTCGCTATGGCGGGGCCAACCACACCGTATCTGTGGCTGAGGGGAACCTCCCTGCTCACACCCACGGTCTCGGCACTGACGCGTCCATGACCACCACTGCTGCGCACACCCACGCTATCGACCACGACCACCCGCAGGCAACCACCGCCAGTAGCACGGACAGCCACACCCACTCTTTCAGTGCTACGACCAACCCCACGGCGGTGACCACCTACCAAGGCTTCGCCTTCAACAAGGGAGACCTGTGGGGTTACATGACGACAACGGATTTGAAGGCCAACACGCCGTCCACCGGTTTCAACATAGAGCACACTCACGCCGTATCAGGCACCACCGGGGCACCATCGGGCGCAGGACACACCCACGCCGTAGACCTGCCCTCGTTCACTGGCACGTCCTCTTCCGCAGGGTCTCACGCCCACACTCTCTCTGGGACGACAGCGTCGACTGGGTCGGCCACCCCTCTGAGTGTTGAACCATCCAACTACGCCATTCGGTACTTCATCCGATACGCATGAGTCTCCTTCCTACGCCCAGCACTCCTGAGCAGGCACGGTTAGTCCGGTCGGTTATGACCGCACGACTCAGGGAACCACACTCAGGTATAAACCAGCCTAGTCAAGATACCGTTTCTAACGTGTTAGCCACAGCGGTAAGGTACAATGGAGACTACCTGACCTTCCAGTCAGACTATGTAATCGCAGGGTAGGTAAAATGTCTCGTGAACTTGTAATAGGGTCAGGGCTTTCATCAACCTCAACGACCTCCTCGGTAACCATCTCGGCTAACCCAGTTACCGCCGCCTCGGTTTCTGTAGCAGACGCTGGCGGGTTCTATAACGGCACCACCGTTGAGGCGATTCTCGCAGAAATTGGGGCCAGTTCTACTGGTGCCACTTGGTACTCCGGTGAGGGCGCTCCGTCGAACTCCCTTGGTTCTAACCGCGACTTCTACTTGGACACCCTGAACTCCCGTTACTACGGCCCAAAGGCATACGGTGATTGGGGCCAGTCCTACTCATTCATTGGTAACCCCGGACCCACCGGACCACGAGGCCCCATCGGACCCTCGCCAACTATCACTGTGGGCACAGTAACTAGTGGGGCTTCTGCATCGGTAACAAACTCAGGTACCAGCACCGCTGCTGTGTTCAACTTCTCCCTCCCTCGGGGCGCTACCGGAGCCACCGGCTCCACAGGCCCGACCGGTCCAACTGGCCCCGCCAACTCAATCCTCCTAAACCAGTTCTACGTATAAGGAATAAGGAATAACAATGGCAACTTCTCCCGCCTTCATCTCTACCCCACGCATCGCGGTCACGTCGGTGTCTTCTGCTGTTACCGACCTCACGGGTGCTACGGGTGTAACCACCCTCATAGTGGGCGCTGCGAGTGGTACGCGTGTACTGGAGATTGACGTGCAATGCGCGGCTTCTTCAGCGGCTGCTCTTGTGAACATCTTCTTGTCACTAGACGCAGGTTCCTCATGGACACTCTTCGACCAGATTGCAGTAACGGCAGCAACCTCCACTGCTACCGTCAAAGCGAACCGCAACCTCGCTACCTACAGTAACCTTATCCTTCCTGACACAAATGCTCGCGTTGGGTGCGCCACCACGGTGTCACAGTTGACCAAGGTCATCGCCCTCGGTGGTGACTTCTAAGGATGAACAACTCCCCCGTAGGTTGGCCGGGGGTTGTGCAGCCCCCACAGAACGCAGGCTCGGGGTGGCAGCGCAGTTCCCACGGAAACAGCGGCTATGGCTGGGCCGCGTGGCCTAGACACTCACGTCTAAACCCAAGCCCCGGTTCCCGTCTGCTATCTGGAGCAGAGGGTTGGTGGGACGCCTCTGTGTACTCTGACAGCAGTCGTGTGTGGCGCAACCTTGGTACAGCAGGACCATGCGCTAACTTCACACGCAACACGGCCAACCCTTTTATCTACCTAACTCCTGAAACACAAGACTACTTGTACTTCCTAGGTAAGAACAACGCCAACGAGTTCTTGCAATGCACTGCTCCTGTCGACGCCGTTTTCTATATCGCTTATGACGTTTCCAACACCTCTATATCAGGGGCGGTGACGGGCGGGGCTACGTTCACTTTTGAGAGCGCAGGCAGATGGGTAAAGGTATCGCTTCTGGATATTAATACTGCTGTCGTTGCCGAATTTGTAACCAACGATACTGCGTCTTTTGGGTACACCGATAACTACGGAGTTGCATGGACTATCTCCTATAACAGCACCGTTAGCAACTACGTTCGCCCATCCATAGTGCGTTCTATAGAAAAGGGTGGATTACCCTTCTTTGCTATGGGCGCAAAGAACGATAACGTGGCTTCTAGATGGGAATGCACAACTGCGGGTGGTACCTTCGATATCACCAGCGGTAACAACATGACCGTGTTTGCTGTGGTGCGCCATTTTGCTCAAGCAGGTGTATATGGAGACTACTTAGCGTGGGGTTTAAAGTATCCTAATGGCTCAGACGCAACAAACCCTCGGTGGTCGTTGAGTGTGGCCTTCCCATCAACCGGCCAGTGGTCTTATGGGGGGGCTACCGGAATCTGTAATGGCCTACAAACTTCCGTAGTCAACTGGTCGGCCGACTTGTCGACTGGGAGAAACACACTGGGAAAACGAATCCTATTAGCAATGGTTGTCAACTCCCAAGGAAGGGCTGTCAACATCTACATCAACTCCACACCTTACGGTCAAACAACCTCGGCAACAACGACCAAGGGTATGCAGGGGGTCGCGGGTGGTGGGTTTTTACAGACCGGAGGAAACATCGGCAACTCTGCTTGGGCTGCCTGCTTTGAGTTGTACGCCACTGGATTCTTTAGACGTGCACTGACAGCCACAGAACTGCAAACAATAGCCGACCACTACGGTTGTGAGTAGAAGGTAGACTATAGTTATGGCAACTTTTGATGATGTAGCAAACATCGCTAGAACTTATCTGCGAGACTTCCCTAGGTTCTTCCAAACGTCCCTTGCTGTCGCTGGCCGCACCTATCAACTAGGACATGTCAACGTCGACTCCAACAGCCTTTATGTTGCGGTGTACATGCCTTCCGGTGGCGCGGCTTCAGCGCTGTCCGCTGCTGAATACAGTTTGGATGTTCGTAACGGTGTTCTCCGTCTAGCGGAGTCCGCTCCTGTCGGTGCCGAACTCCTTATAGAGGGTTACTACTATGAATGGGTAACCCCCGATGACCTAAACTTCTATACGAAGAGGGCCATCGAAAAGCACCTGATAGCGCTAGAAACATCGCTATCAAACCTTACCGACGTGGTTATCAACGCGATTGGTATCGCAGCAATAGTCGAATGCTTGTGGGCATTGATGACGGAATATAGCCGTGACATCGACGTAATTACTTCTGAATCCGTGCACATCCCAGCCAGCCAGCGATTCAGGATGGTGCAGTCGCTGCTCTCCCAGTGGGAGGCCGAATACCAGCGCCATGCCACAGCCCTCAACATCGGTCTTGACCGTATCGAAGTATTCAACCTGCGCCGCATTTCTCGCACCACGAACAAACTGGTTCCCATCTACAAGTCTCAGGAACTGGGAGATTACGCGCCGCTTGAGCGGCTGTGGCCGAAGATTGACGAAGGTGTTCTTCCGAATGAGACCAAGGAAGACTCACTACGTACTGATGTATTCGTAGACACACTCCCACCCAGCGCCGGTACCACCAGCACCAGCACTTACTACTGAGGCAGCCATGGACATACGTCGTGAACTTGACCTCATAAACAAGCACTTCAGGGTGCACCACCACACTGCCGGTGAGTCTGTGGTGTGGTACGAGTTCATCGTCCTTGGTACGGAACCCAGCATCTCAAGTGTCTATGACGACATCTACGACGAAGGTCGTCCTGACGTTTCTGGTAAGTCGTACCGTCCCGGTGTTATCGTCCCCACCCTACTGGTCGCTGAGAACGAAGACCAGAAGCGCGCCATCCCCGAGGCCCGCCAAGTAGTCCAGACCATGAACCTGTTCATATCCCTCAAGGACATGCGCGACGCTGGGGTGTCGAACCCCCACGAGTACTCCCACCACCTGAATGACATGTACTTGTACGACGGCAGGTACTACACCGTATTCGACTACCGAGTCCGTGGCCGCTTGCGGGATGACGTGTTCATTCTCATCCAAGGTCTTGAAGTGGTTGTTGATCAAGAACTTGTCAACGATCCCGGCCCTGCTCCGCTGGGTATTTCAGACCCTCCGTGGCCCGCAAACCTTCCGGTATTAGGGTAATATAGAGATGTCTCAGATGCGCGTTTGAGATAGACAACGCCTAGAACCGGAGTTAGCCATGAAGGCTTTTTCCAATACTTCCAAAACCTCTGGTTCTATCATCTCGGGCGTCCCCGCATTCTCACACTTGTTCGACTTTTACGACAACAACTATGTGGCGATGCTGACTCAAGCCATCAACGAGGCGCTGGCTGAGTACGAGAAGACGGTTCGTGACCACGCCCGGTCGACTTGGGGAGAACTGGCCAACTCAATCAACATTGAGTTTGACCCCTCCACCTTTGAGGTCACCTTCTCTGCGTCTCCCGCGGCTACGTCCCTTGAGTACGGGGATGAGTCCCGTTCCCCCTCTGCTGTTCTCCGCAACGCTGCCGTTGAGGCTTCCCAGCAACTGCCCGCCAAGATAGCGGCCAAGATGGCGAAGCACTCATGACCGCCGTAGGACTCTTCTTCGCAGAGGACGCTGCTGTGAAGCAGCGGTTCTCAGGTCTTACCGTCACAGACGACCGTAAGGCCCAACGCCCCGTAAAGGTCTTCTTCCGTTATCCCGAAGTGGAGACCGAGAAGGATTACCCATTCATAACCATAGAACAGGTTGGTCTCTCGCACGCGCGAGAACTGCAACTGTCCGAGTCGTACTACTACTACGACCAGCACGACACACTCCCGCCCTCGGAGTCCTTGGCTTACTGGCCGTCTGAGATGGACGAGGCTGGGTTAGCGGCGACTGTAGTCGGCCCGGGGTACCTCCGGTCTGACTCGTTTATCCCCATTTATCTTACGTACCAAGTATCTACATACTGCCGTAGCGCCATCCATGACAGGCAACTAGTGTCGAAAATGATACGATATGTAGTACCCTTTAGGCGGGGTTCGATCCTAGTAGATGTTGATGGGACCGCCCGTCGCTTCGATCTTCTAGGGTGGACGAACTCCGATCTTCTTGATATCGAAACTGGATACCGAAAGCGTATCTTTAGAAAAGTCTTCACAATACAAATGACCGCCGAGATTCCACAGTCGGAATTGGAAGCGATTCAAAGATCAACACACGTTTCAAAAGACCTACAAGTTCCGCACGACCCGTCCCCGTTTAATCCCTACCCGACAATTTCGGAGGTCTTTTAATGGCTACCTATTCAGTACCCGGTGTATACGTATCAGAATCACCACTGGTTCAGAACGTAAACCGCTCAAACACCACGCAGTCAATCGCAGCCTTCATCGGCACCGCCCCTCGTGGTCCAGAAACACCCACCCTCATCAACTCGTGGTCAGCATTCAAGAACTACTACGACGACGCTGAGACCGGTTACGAACTGCCCTACAGCGTGTACCACTACTTTGCAAACGGTGGCCGCGACGCTTACATCATCCGCGCTACCAACGCCTCAGCGGCTGCTGCTTCGGTTGTTATGCCCTACTACCCCAACGGCTCGGGCGCAGCCTCGGGCAGCCTCTTCACCGGCACCGCCAACAGCCGTGGTACTTGGGGCAACAGCCTTTCACTGCGGACCACCTCTGGTGGCACCGCTGCAACGGCAACCCAAATCCCAACCTTCAACCTCTCAATCCTCCTCAACGGCGTTGAGGTTGAGCGCTGGAATGAGGTATCAACCGACCCCTCCAATAACCGATACCTAGAGGCGGTGCTGAACAACTTCAGCAAGTTCATCACCGTTACCGTCCCCTCAGGTGCCAAGACCGCCGCCTCAACGTGGGTCCCCTATACGACTGCTGCTGTACCACTCGCAGGTGGGGCCAGCGGCGGTGCTGCCGTTGACTACCAAGCGGCTGCCGACAAGTTGGAGGCATTAGAAGGTGTTCTCCTCATCAACGCCCCCGGCGTGACTGACACCGCTACTGTCAACCTGCTTATCGGTAAGGCTGAGTCACGTGGCAACTCCTTCGTGGTAATCGACCCCACCACCGCCGCACCAAGCGACTACGGCTCAACCGTGGCCAACCTCTACACGTCCTCATCCTACGCAGCGGTGTACTACCCGATGCTGAAGATGGCCGACCCTGCCAAGAGCGGTCCTGCCGCAATCCGTGACACCTACCCCGGTGGCGCTGTCATGGGTGCGTTCGTTCGTACCGAAGTAGCCCGCACCGTAGCAAAGGCCCCAGCCGGTTTCACCACCGACGTTCGCAACGCCTTCGGTCTGTACGGCACCAAGCCAACCGCCGCACAGGCAGGCACCTTGTATGACACCTACGGTGTGAACGTGTTCAAGGCAGTCCCCGGTGGTGGCATTATTATCAACGGTGCTCGCACCCTTGATAAGACCTCCCCCGGTAAGTACATCCCGATCCGTCGGTCGCTCAACTACGTCAAGCAGGGCCTCAAGGACCTTACGTCATACGCCGTGTTTGAGCCTAACGACGACCGTCTGTGGGCCTCGGTGTCAATCCGCTCTTCCAGTTTCTTGAACCAGTTCTGGCGGGCGGGTGGCCTCAAGGGGCGCAACGCTGCCGAAGCGTTCTACATAATCTGTGACGAAACCAACAACACTGACGAGACCATCGCCCAAGGTGAGGTCCGTCTAGAGGTTGGCGTAGCCCTCCAGTACCCAGCCGAGTACATCGTCATCTCCGTCAGCCAATGGACTGGCGGCTCAAACGCAGCGTCAACCCTCTGATAAAGGAGAACTAATCACATGGCCCGTTCAGCAAAAACAGACCCTATCCGTAACTTTAAGTTCCGAGTTTCCATCATCACTTCAAATGGTGATGGCCTCGGTAAGGCAACTGAGGGTTTGGGTAACCTTGGGTTCGCTGTCGTTTCCGGTCTCACCGTCAACAACGAGATGGTGGGCTACCGCGAAGGTGGCATGAACACGCACCCACACAAGTTCCTTGGGCAGTCAGACTTCGCCCCAGTGACCCTCAGCCGCGGCGTGTTTGAGAAGCAAGACCAACTCTACAAGTGGCAGCAGTTCCTCCACGCGTGGAACCAAGCGTCGGGTCTCAGCACTGCGACCAACAACGACTACCGTTGTGACGTTCTGGTCAAGGTGTATGACCACCCCATCTCGTCTGGCTCCTACGCTACCCCCGGTTCCCCTTCAGGCCCCAAGGAAAACCTTGGCTCAGCCCGCTGGGGTTTCAAACTGTTCGACTGCTTCCCCGGCTCCTACTCTGTAAGCGACCTAAACGCTGGTGATAGTGGTATCATGATCCAGCAACTAGTTCTCCACCACGAAGGGTTTGTGGTAGCGTGGAACGAACAAGATGTTGGAAGCCTCGCCAGCCTCACTGGTTGATAACCCACTACAGGGAGCAATATGAGTACAACACAAGGTTCCGTTGAAAACCTTCTTAAAGAAGACGCACCAGAAATAGGGTTGCCACTTCCCTCTATCGTCACACTCCAACGGGGTGTGTACGACCCTGTGTCGAATGAATGGCACACCGAGGCAGAGGTCCGTGAACTCACGGGCGCTGATGAGGAGTACTTGGCGAGCCTTGAAACAAAAGCCACTGTCACTTACGCCGACTATATGACAGCCCTGCTCAGTAGGGCGGTCGTTCGGATAGGTAACAACTTACTTACACCGGCTAACAGTAAGGAAGTTGTTGAAAACCTCACCATCGGTGACCGTGACCTACTGTTCCTTGGCATTGTGAAGTGCACGTACGGTAGGGAGCGCGAGTACATCGCGCGCTGCGGCTCCTGCAACGAGAAGAATGACGTAGTTGTCGATCTAGACGAAGACTTTCCTCTACAGGTTCCAGAACACGACCTCCATGCTCCCGTGGAAGTGACCCTTCGTAAGGGCAACCTCATCCGCCTCCGTATGCCAACCGGGGCTGATAGTTCTTATGTGGGTAAGCACTCGTCATCAACGGCGACCCAGAACACCATCATGCTCTCACGCTGTGCTCTGCTCTCCGATGCAGACAGGGCAGGAGCCACTCCAGAAGAGTGGGCTAAGAACCTTTCTCTCGCTGACCGCGGGAAACTCATCAAGGCTCTCCTTGAAGTCAAGGCGGGTCCGAAGATGGAGGGGGTGAACGTCCAATGTGCGCATTGTGGGGAAGATATGCCCATTAATCTCAATTGGATGTCCCTTCTATTTGGCTGATGTAAAATACACGTACTGGGAATACGAACTGATCGCCTCCGTCTACCATGGGTTTAATCTTTCTGATCTTCAGTCTATGACTGTTCGCCAGAGGCGCTACTGGTTTAAAATGGCTAGGTGGCGCAAAACCTAAGGACTGATGATGGCCCCTCCCCAAGATGAAGACGCTTTGGCAGGTCAACAAGCGACCAAACTAAACAAAGCGATCAGACTCTCACAGAGTCTCAACATAGACGTTAAGGGCGTTAAAGACCTTGGTGGTGCGTTCGCGTCTGTCACAGGGGAACTGAAGAAACTCCACAAGGAACTTCAAGCGGTTGAGGCCGAGGCCAAGAAAGCGGCTGCCGCTGTAGGTTCGGTACAAGGCCCATCCGCAGGCGGTGCTGGCTCCAGCATCGGCAGTACCCCAGTTGCCACCTTCAGCAACTCGTCACCTCCCGCGGGTCCCGGTGGCGGTGGCGGCGGTGGGGGGATGATCAAGAACTTGATGTCCAAGTTCGGTGGCGGTGGTGGAGGCGGTGGTGGGATAACCGCCGCTGGCGTAACAAGGGGAGCGACTGTTGCGGCGGCCGCCGTCCAGCAGGCGATGGCTGTCATTGACGCTCGGGTAGACAGAGGTAGGGATTACGCGCTATCCGCCGACAGGATGTCTGTGCTCTATCAGCAAATGACTGGTAAGAGCCAAGTGCAAGTGCAGGATCAGTACCGCCAACCCCTTACCAAGTACCGCCTCGGTATGGGTGGTATCAACGACCTTCTGGGTCTACAGGCTCGCACGGGTATCAATGCCGCACAACAGGCTTCCAGCGTTGAAGCAATGCGCACCTACAGTGGTTTCTCACTATCAACTGGTGACGCCGCCAACATGCTTCAGAATCTAGCGAGCGCCCCTGTTGCTAACCGCATGTTCCTCATGGGCGGCGGTGGCCTTATTGGCGTAGGTGGCAAGCAGAACTCCATGCAGTCCGTCATGCAGAACATCGTCAAGTCCGCTGGTCTAACAAACGAGAAACTTGTAGATAGTGCGTTTGCATCAGGCTCTCTTACTCGTTCCAAATTGACGATGATGGGTGTTGCTCCTGACATGCAGGACCAAATCCTTCAGTACGCGAAGCAGAACATTCAGTACAAGAAGAAGGGGGGCAAAGGTATGTACGACGCCTCCAGCAAGGAATCCCGCAAGTTGATGGGTATCGAAGATAACTTCGCCACCCAAGCCGAGGAAACCGACCGGGTTCGCACCGCGCGAGAAGAGCAATTCTACAGCCGTCAGGCTGACAACTACGCTGACCTAGAGAAGCAGACACAGAAACTAACCAAGGTATTCGCAGCCTTGGAAGACAAACTGTCTGGTCTCATAGGTCAGAGGACCAGCCACCGCATATCCTCATCAATTGGTGCGGTGGCTGGGGGTATTTTAGGAAGTTTAATCCCCATCCCCGGTCTTGGCACCGCTGCTGGAGCGGCCCTTGGCTCTATTGGTGGAACACTCATTGGAGGTCTTATCGGTGAACCCCACGATGGACCATCCACAGGTAAGACATCCTCCGCTCCTTCTACTGCGGCAAAGGGCAGTTCTACCAACGACTCCAACATTATGGTGCCCACGTATGGTGGCAATAACAAGCCGAAGATGGTTAGCATTGAGTCTATAAAGACCCGTCCAGACTTCATGGGCATGAAGTCCCAGATGCGTGAGCGCGTCCTCAACCTTATGCGTTCTAACCCACGCGTGGGTTTCGGCCAAGGTATCCGAAATCCTAAGGAACAAAACGACCTGTTCTACAGGCGGTATCAGAAGACCAACCGTCTGGATACCACCGAGAGGAAGAACAGGAAAGACCGTAAGTACCAAGGGTACTGGTGGGAACTCAAGAACCCGGGGGACCTCCCCACCGCCACTCCGGGTAACTCCATGCACGGTCTTGGCCTAGCAGCCGACCTTTACTTCCTTGACGCGTCAGCCAAAAACTGGGCGTATTCTAATGCTTCTAAGTTCGGGCTGTCTGGTGCGGGGGATGTTGACCCACCACACTTCCAACCCGTGGAGTTTGCAGACGATTCGGCTAACTCTTACCTAGATAAGGGTGCTCCTTGGGGTAGCGACGGTCTTGACAGTTCAGCATCTGCCGAACCTGTTGGAACCTCACCTCTAGAAGCAACTGGTTCGACAACCTCATCTGACCCTGCTGACCCCAAGTCCATCGGAGCCACCCCTGTATCAGGGGGCTACGCCTCAATCAGCGAGCGTGTGGCGAGCGACATGGGCATGATAGGTGGTGGCGGGTTCTCAGGCAGCGGCAGCGACGGAACGGGTACCGGTAATACAGCAACGCCTATAGATGGCGCTACTGGTAGTGCTCCCGCTGCTGGGGCACTGGCGGGCGAGGACGTTGCCCGCATGCTCGCTGGCGTTGGGTTCCACGGTAGCGAACTCATCAAAATGCTTGCAATCTCCAAGCGAGAGTCGGGGTGGGTTCCCACAGCACACAACCCCAACGCTTCCACAGGCGATAACTCATGGGGTTTGTTCCAGTTGAACACCTTGGGTAATCTTTGGAACTTCTACAAACAAAGAGGTATAGGTCGCCCAGAAGACCTGATGGACGCTAACACCAACGTCAGGATGGCTAAGCAACTCTTTGATGTGTTTGCAAAGGATAAACATAACGGGTTCTATGCGTGGGGTGACTACCCGGGTAGTGGTCCCGGATCATCTGACGGAAACCTTGACATCCCGGGAGCAACCGCCATTGTGAAGAAGGCAGGACTCGGTGAAGCATTCGATGGCCCTTCACGTGAACCGTCACCCGCAGCGCCCGCTGTACAGGGGTCCAGCAACATGACTGTCAAGGGTGGCCATACGTTCAACATAAACCCAAGTATCACAATGAATGGTACTGGTAATCAAAGTCTTGATCTAAAGAAACTTGCTAAGGAGTTGGCCCGTATGGTACAGCACGAAATCGAAGTAACGGCGCTGAGGGGTAACTAATGGGTTATCGTAACGACAGTTTTTATAACCTAAAGGACGACGATAAACTTTCAGGCCCCTACATGGGAGCCGACACCGCGTCGAACGCTCACTTCAACTACCCACCTAGGAACATCCGTTTCTTGGCTGCTGAGGAGCAACTAAAGGGGACTCCAAATCCAAACGACTACAAAATCCAACGTGGTTACATCCGTGGATTGCAGCAACCGGGTGTGACTGGTGGGGCATTTCAACCCCTCAAATGCTCCTTCCAGTTCAACCCCCAGCAGATCACTCAAATTGTTTCAATGCGTGAAGACGTGTATCTGCCTATCATGCAAGACCCAATTCAGTTCACGCAGCCATTTGGCGCTATGACTAACTTCAACTTTGATCTTTTATTTGATAGATCACGAGAAGTTGCAGCAGGTAACTACTTCACAGATACTGGAGGGTTGGCTGCCTACCTCAGGGATAACGGCTCTGTAGCAGGAGATCAATACACCGCGGCAGACCGTGACAACCTTAAGTACAAGTCCGACGTGCGGGACATCGGGGCCATGGCAGACCTCCAAGTTCTGTACTCAATCATTGGGCAAGGTTTCTCACAGGAGACACTCAAGTTTCAAGCGTCGCGTCTGAGGCAGGCTGGGGTAACCCAGATCAACAAGGACGGTGGTGTAGACACCACTGATCCCAACGCAATAAACGCAGGCAACATAGACAGTAAGGTAGACGCCTACATAAACCCTACCAACATAGGTAACTCCGCCTTCTTAATTTCCAACCCTGTACGAGTTATATTCTCTTCTCTATTCATGGTAGATGGGTTTATCACCGGAACGAGTGTTGACTTTCTAAAGTTCAGTACGACAATGGTCCCACTGCAAATACGAGTGGGTCTTACTATGAACGCTATGTATATCGGTTTCGCCCGAGAGAAGACCTTCCTAACTGAGCAACTTGCTCAACAGGCTGCGCAACTCAAGGAACAGGCCGCTCAGGATGCTGCCGCTGGAGAGGAACTAAAGAAGGCGGCAGACGACATCTTGGACTCCTTTGGGTACGCACTTCGCAACGACGAAACTGGCTCAACCATAGAACAAACTGCTAACGGCTCCGAAGTGGGTCTGGGCGGGTTCTCCCCCATATATCAGTGGGCATTTGAAAACGGAGGTAAAAAGGGTGATGATTGGGAAAGAGGTATGCAACTAGGGTACATTCCAAAGGATTCTACTGTACGGCCGGAGGCCTTCGCAGAGGATCATACCTTCTCTTACAAGTGGTGGTTTACCGTATGGGGGCCTACAACACAGGCAGAAGCCAACAAAATAAGAACGGCAAAAGGTAGTGGATATAACAATCTAATAGTAGGTAGTTATGCGGGTTCCAATACTTCAGCAAACGGATTTTCACGAAATGGGACCAGTGGTCATTGGGATAAATTTCTTACAGGTTATACGTCGTTGAGCAACGGGTCCGCTAAACGACTCAGACACAGTACAACTTCAACCGTTTATACAAACGCAACTACCGGTAAGTACTATGCAACTAAATTCTCTGTTGAAATAACTGTCACTACAAATAGTAATGGAAACGCAATTACGAAGACTGGTAATCAGGATGTTTGGAAAGTTTTAGCAGCCGAGGACAAGTCGTACTCTAAGTTTAAAATCAACTGGGGAACCACAGGAAACCGTGCTACCCTCGGACAGAACAATCTGACTTAGGACGGTATTTCTTGGCTACTTACACCTCATCCTCAAGGTATGAACTAACTAACGGTGGGCAACTCGCTACTCCTAAGACGCAGGACTCAGTAAACTACTATCAATACATTTCTCGTGAGGGCGACACCTTTGAGCGGTTAGCGGCGCGCCTCTACAACAATGGAACCCGCTACTGGGAAATCGCCAAGATAAATCCTCAGGTGTACTTTCCGGGGTACATCCCTGTAGGGACAGTACTGCGAATACCACGATGATCGCAAAGTCAAACAACCCCCTTTCTCCAGACATAGTTATAACCTTAAACGATGTAGAGGTTGACTACACTTCGATTGTTGGGTTTACCATGTCTCTAGACGAGAACATGCACGATATGTGTTCGATCACGATGCGGGGTATCCATCCGAAGGCTGTGACCGACTACATCGACGCTCCCGTGCGCGTATCCATCTCGTCAGGTACGGGCAGGTCTCAGGAGTTCTGTGGGTATGTCTCGTACGTGGAGACTACGTCGACCACCCGCGATGGTCTTGTCAACAACAGCCCATTTCAGGTGGCCAACATCGTGTGCCTCGGAGCATCCATGCTTATGAAGGGCGACAAGAGCCGCGTGTGGGAGGACACCTCGCTCAGTCTGATAGCGCAACGGTTGGCGCTGGACTACGGGTTCAGCCTTGACGTACAGATTTCGTCTTACACCTATCCAAGAATCGTACAAAAGGCGGAGTCTGACTGGGAGTTTCTTGTACGGGTGGCCCGCCTCTACGGCGCGCGTGTGGTCGTGCATGGTACTCACATGCGCATCTGGGACAAGTTCAAGGCTTTAGGGCGACGGCCCTCATTTGAGAGGCTTACAACCATACGTAACCAAATGGATGCTGTGCCGGGGTCGATCCTGAGTTTCGATGGGTCGTTTGGCTTTGTGTCTCCAGATGGGTACAGCGCCAACTTCCAAGTCGCTGCTCTGGATAAAAGTGGGGCGATAACGTCAATCTCGTCGGACGCTGCGGGGCTGTCGTCATGGACTGGTAAGCCCCACCTCTCCAAGTTCACGAACTTCGTTCCCGGCACGTCGCAGAACGTGCAGGAGGCGATTAAAGCAGTTGAGGCAGAGGACAAGGAGACCTTTGCGTTCAACGCCATCGTGGAAGTGACTGCTGGGGCGGGCATCGTGCCCGGAGGGGTTGTTGCTGTTGATGAGTACAACTCCAACTTTGACGGCTTGTGGTACGTCAACTCTGTTGTTCACAAGATGGGGTCAAGCCTGTATACAACAGAACTAACCATTGGGCGTGACTTCAACACTACGAATTCGTATAAGATTCCCCCAGTGGAACTGCACAAGGAACCCCCCTCTCCTGTGTTCAAGACAGGTGAGTGGAAGGCATCGTCAAAGCGGGTAACCAAGTATGTATGAGGGCATGAAGACATACAGAGCGTTGGTCACCTACTCGTCCGCAGCCACCGGGGACGTGCTGGTAAAGATTCCGTCCATCCTCGGTTCGGAGTCCATTCTTCCTATTTCATTTATAGGAAGAAGCAAGGCGGGTTCCGTGTGGAAAGTTCCCGAGATAGGACAGCAGGTACTCGTTGCGGTGGAGGACGACAGGTTCTCAAACGTATACATCGTAACCCCGGGTTACATTGAGAACTACTCGTCAGAGTTCAGTCAAACCAACGAACCTACTGGATTCGCTAACAAGAACTTGAGTGCGATCTCCTTTGATCATGCCAGTAAGACGTTCACTATAGAACCACTCACTACCTCTTTTGATGTGTGGTGCAAGGGTGTCAAATACACAAAGCGCGTGGCAGAATCTATTGCCATAACCGACACCTCAGATGTGCACTACATCTACTATTTTGAAGGCGTACTATCCACCAAGACTACGTTCTTTGATTTGGAGAACGAAGCACCTGTCGCTTACATCTACTGGAACTACGTCGACCAAGTCGCGTACTTCTTTGCAGATGAACGCCATGGCATTGTCATGGACTGGGCCACTCACGAATACCTGCACCGAACCCGCGGTGCCGTCTTGGCAACCGGTTTGGGGCTGACCAACTACACCACCACCGGCACGGGGTCAGCAAGTACAGACGCTCAGATAGGTCTCACAAACGGCACCTTCTATGATGAAGACCTCCCGATTGATGTCACCCACGCGGCGGTACCAGAGTTCTACACGTGGCAACAGCGGCTCCAGACGACCGCTTATCTGCCTGTCTTTTATAGGAGCGGAAGTGCTGCGCTATGGAAGAAGGACACCGCTACCGCCTACCCATTGAAGTTCGGCACCCGTGGGCAGTACAATCTCAACTCCGCTGGCACATGGTCAACGGTAGACGCCCCGAACAACAAGTTCATCATCTACTGGATAGTGGCCACCAATAACCTTAGTGACTCCGCTGGTAACAGCGGGCCTGTGTTGTCGATCATGGGTCAAGCGGAATACAACAATATTGGTCAGGCAGAAGAAGTTCTCTGGAGCGACATGGATCTGACCGGACTGCCGATATTTGAGTTCAGAATCCTCTACAAACTCATCTTCAAGACCAACACCGGGTATACCAACGCCGTCAAGTCGAAGTTGGTTTCAGCCGTTGACCTGAGAGTCTCGACAACTTTGGCTTCGGGCATTCCGGCATCGCCGGTAGTAGACCACGGCTTCTTGACCGGCCTAGCCGACGACGACCACCCTCAGTACTCGTTGGTAACAGGTACGAGGGCCTTCACGGGCACGGTCTATGCCCCCTCCCTCTCTGTTACCTCCGCGAGTGTAAGCGGCAACGCCTCGGCATCAGTGTTCGTAGGCTCGGGTGCCTCCCTGACAGCGCTGTCAGCCACCAACGTAACCACCGGCACACTGGATGCTGCCTGCCTCCCTGCTGCCGCATCCACAGTTACCTCAGTTGGCACACTCACAGGGCTAACCGTCAGTGGCACAACTAACTTGCAGAGCACCGTCCAGAAGAACGGTGTGGGCGCAAAGTTAGTGGTATTCGCTGGGCAAGCGGTGGCCTCAGCGTCTACTGGGGTGTCCACCACCTCTGACACCGCTCTCACGGGAGCCTCGGTGTCTCTCAGTTTGGTGTCCGGGGACATCGTCATGGTTACAGGCACCTTCGATATCACGTGCTCAACCGCTGCTGCTGGTTCCCCATTGTTCGGTTCTCTCTACGTGGGAGGAAGCGCCCAGACCACAGTTGCGGTAGTACAACCCCCCACAGGTGCGACCAGCAGATTCCCTGTTACACAAACATGGGTGTACACCGCCGCATCGACAGGCTCAGTAACCTTCGACCTCCGGGCAAAAGTCAATGCTACTGGGTCGACATTCACGGTGTGGAACCAAGGGTCATCGTTAACATATTTAGTCTTAAGATGACCTACTGGTACAATAGTTGAGGCAAGGAGGAGTACGTTGAAGTCAATAAAGATTCCCTTCAAGTTTGAAGGTGGGCGGCTAATGACCACCACCTCCTTCGACACCATCGCTCAACAGAAGATCATCGACGTGCTACGAACAATCCCCTTCTCAAGGGTTATGCGCCACAACTACGGGGCAAACATAGAGAGTCTTTTATTTGAACCAATTGACGAACTAGTGTTTGCTGACTTCAAGGTAGAAGCATTGCAGACACTTAATGAGAGTATTTCACGTGTACAAGTACTTGATATGTACATGGTTAACTCGTCAGTGACTGACTACTTTACAGATGTAAACACCACGATGACGGTAGCCGTAGTTTACCGGTTGCCTCTAGCAGCCCCACAGATAGTCAAGTTGAACCTTGCTATCCCCGGCGCTGTTAACGAAGACTCCCCGATCTGAGGATTACCATGGCCGAAAACCCCTCTTACGATTTCGCCAGTCGCGACTACGCCAACATCCGTCAAGACCTCATGTCCCGCGCTACCCGCGCTGTTCCTGAGTGGACTGACCGCGACCCTTCTGACTTTGCCACGGCCATGGTGGAACTGTGGGCCTACATGGGCGACATCTTTCACTTCTACATCGACCAAGCGGCGCAGGAAGCGTTCGTAAACACGGCAACCAAACGCGACAGCGTTATGGCCTTGGCAAACTTATTCGATTACACCCCTCGGTTTCGCTATCCCGCTGTCGGAACGGTTGACATACTTAACAACACCGACACCGATATAGCACTCCCCCAGTACACCAAGTTCTCCGGGTCATACAACGACACGTTCTACACCTTCTACTCAACGGCTTCCGCTTCTATTCCTGCCTACACGGCTATCTCTGTAGAGTTGTTAGAAGGGCAAGTTATTGAAAACGAGTTGTTGACTTCGTCATCAAATGGCTCCATTGGTCAAAGATACACACTGTCAGACACGGATGCCATCCCTGCCAGTGTCCGTGTGTTCGTAACCGACCAAGGCACAGCGGCGTCCACTGCGGCAGAGTGGGAGCAAGTGGAGCACGTCAACACGGTGACGGTTAACCGTGCAGCCTTCTCCGTGTATCCCAGTTCTACTGGTGAGATTGAGGTGGCGTTCGGTAACCGACTGAGTGGCCGCATTCCCCCATCAGGCTCCACTATCACCTCCACGTATTCCACTTGCTCGGGAGCCGCTGGTAACGTCCCTGAGAACACCGTGACTTCCTTCTATTCCAACGCTCCGCTGGGGTTGGCTATTGCGCACTCATCCTCGTTCACGGGTGGCTCTGACGCAGAATCAGTGGACTCCATCAAGAAGTCACTGAAGGCCACCATCCGGACTCAGGACAGAATTGTCACTCTTCAGGATTTCAAGGATTACGCCTTGCTGGTAACGGGTGTGTACAAGTCGGTCGCTTCATACACGAGCGGCTCAGTGACGATCTACCCGTTTCCTTACATCGACACTTACACTTCCTACGCTTCCGCGTCGGCTTCAGTTTCGGCTGCCGTGAAGGCTGAGATACTGTCGACCATCCAGCCCAAGGCTCTCCTTGGTGTAACCGTTACAGTCGCCCCCTCCGTGACCATCCACCGGGCGGTGCTGAGTATCAACCTGTATGTCAATGGGAAGTATCGAAACTCCTTGGTGCAGAAGGCTGTGGAGAACGCTCTGGATGGTTTGTTTGAACTGTCTAATCTTGACTTTGGCAAGGACATAAAGGCAGCAGAGATTTATAGAACCTGCATGTTGGTTGAGGGTGTTGACTACATCGTCTTGAACTCTTTGAACATCTACTCAGGAACTTCAGGAACCACTGCTGCTTCGGTAGGCCCTACGAACTTCATACGTAAGGGTTCGTACACCATAGTGACCTCCGGTGGAATGGTCTAACAGACTCCATGGCTCGGGTATCTTTCACCTTACGTAAGGATGGGTTAACTCTCCCCGGCTCGTACCTCCAGTACAACTCGTCACTGGGGGCGCGCACCGACGACGACAACGCTCTGAGATCAGACGGCTTCCAAATCCCGCCCCTCCTTACTAACGTCGTCGTTGGTGGTAACCAATACGCAGCGGCGGCTTACTTCTCGGTAGACGCTGTTGACTATGGGGTCACCTACATAACGTGGGGCGTGCCCCTTACTGCCGCCTCCGCTGTCGGGGTCACCCCAGTAGCAACCGAAGTCGTGATCGTGTACTCACCAGACGGTGAACCAGACACCATCGACGGGGGCGCAACCCTCGTGGAGACCACTACATCTTCCGAGTACTACCACAACCCTACCAGCGGTAAGTGGGCGTACTACACGCTATTCTTGAAGTACCAAGGCTCCTCGGGTGATCTTTACTACGAACCAGCGGCCAAGTTGTCAGTCCTCGTTCCCACAAACTATGGCTCAACTGACGTTCTCTACAACCACATCCCTCAGATGTACCGAGAGTACGACGTGGCCACCGACACAGGCACGGGTGGTCACCTCTATCGTTACCTGTCCATCTTTGGTTGGGACGCAGACAGGCTTCGGACCATCATCGAATACTTCATAGGTTGCCGTGATCCTCGGGTAGCAAGGACAGAAGAACTAGATCACATCGCAGACGAAATTGGTGTGCCTCTGTCCAGTGTGGAACTGGGTACGTCTCGCCTACGCGCCTTCATGGACGAGATCGGTATTATTCGCAGGGCATCAGGTATAGAAACAAACCTCGCCAACGCTCTGACAGCCCTCACTGGTTCTGAAGTTATTGTGGATGCGGCTACCCGCAACATCTACATAAAACCAAACCGTGTAAACCTATTCCGCGATCCGCTACTCACTAACCCAGCACAGTCATCTCTTGACGGCGGATTCCCTACCACGACGGTCTTCTCAACAACGATTGACGGCGGTCTCCACAACACACGGTCTGTGCCCGCATCGGTGAACCCAGCGACTGACGGCGGGTCACCATCCTCGGTGTACGCATTCACCACCGGATACTGGTGGTTCTACCCAGACCCCACTCAGGCAAACACTACGATCTTTGAGACCACCGGCACTTACCTAGCGATAGGTGCGGGTCGTATCTTCTACTTCTCAGTAGATGTTACAGGTCAAGATGTAATAAAGAAACTTAAACTGTATTACAAGGCAGGTGGTGTTGAGGTAGAGGCAGCGTCCACTACCACTGCGACTGTAGTGGGAGGGCGCAAGTACTGGAAACTTGTTATCCCTGACACCTACACAGGCGACCCAGATGTCTACCTACGCGCTGAGTACACGACGACCTCCGCAGAACCAACCGCACTGTTCAAAAACATCCTTCTGGAAGAGAACAACATCGGCCCCTTCTTCTACGGCGGAACTACCCGTGGTGGATGGGTGCACGGAGACATCGGGGGTTCCACCGGCAGTGTCTCTGACTACCGGTGGTACGACCCCGTGATCCCGCCTGCCTCCCCGCTTGCGAACAACGCTTTCTCTGTCTACAGCAGTAACTACCAGAAGACCAAGTCGGTGGTTGACCGCCTACTTCCGACGTTACTGCCGGTCACCGAGTTGGTCACCTCTGGCACGGTATACAGCAACCAGCCCTTCCTTGTAACCAAGTGGACGGTCACTTACAACTATGTGCCGGGGTATGGGTCCTGATAACATAACGCCATGACGCTCCTTCTCTGCGCGCTGGCTGTGTATAAGGTTGTGCAAATCCTTGACGCCCTCACACCCAAGGAGGCGATGCCATGGGTGAAAGTCATCGTGAGCACTCTCATATCCTTTGGGGCCGCTGCTCTGATGGGCACAGGGAACTTGATCATCTACGGGTTTGCAGTTGCAACAGTCGCCGGTAGCGTGCATACTGTTCTTCGGCTGGTCACCTTGATGGGCGACCGGAACCGCAGACCCAACCGTTAACCACAAGGAGAACCATGTACGGTGTATTGGGACGGGGCGCAGCGCCCCAGTCTGTCATTGAAGCGTCACTCAACGACATCGGGATAACAGGAGACTTCGTACTCCCGTGGTACGGCTCAGTGGGGCGCGGCCTTGAAGTCGTCTACGACTGGATTCTTGACAACGAAGTCAAGTTCACGCTGGTGGCAGCATCCGGTGTGAAGCAGGCCCCTCGCGCTCTGCGCGACGCAGCCTCCGCATTGGAAGAAGCGTCGGACGTAAACGCACGCATCGTGGAAACTCTCCAAGAGAACGACGGCATCTCCCTCATCCTGTGGGACGCATATGACGAGGACGCATCGGTGGCAGTTTCATCGCAGTCGATTGACCGCGGGTTGCCCACGCTGGAGTTGACCAACGGGATGGTGCCCATCATCTTTGACGTAGAGGCACCGACCACAGAAGTCGCAGAAGTGGAACCCCCGAAGACCGAAGAGCAAGAGGACATGTCGTTCGACCGGCTCACGCTGGAGAACATGCCCGCTACTGTGGTGAAGCGGCTTGCCCGTGAGAAAGGTTTCGACGCCAAGACTCGGGGAGACGCCATCGCGTTCTTGTTGGGCGAGGAAACTAATGACCACGCCCCCGCTGCCTCAACCGAAGAAAAGACAATCGTGAGCGTGGTCATCGCGTTCTCAGACGGCTCAGTCGTCAGGTACTGACGTACCGGCCCCCGTAGTTCAGTGGTTAGAACAGTTGTCTTATCAACAACGTGTCGTGGGTTCAATTCCTACCGGGGGTACTAACTAGACCCATCAGGAATGGCTTCAACGCTTCTTAGCGGGAGCCTTCTTCTTAGCGGGAGCCGCCTTGGCACCCTTCTTCGGACCCTTGCCGTAGCCGGGTTCCTTGGGATTGGTCATACCGCAACCACATTCCTTGCACATGATGTCTCCTATCTATGTTTGCTGACTTTGCTGGCGATCTTAGCAGGTTGGGGGACAAACTGCTTGCCCTTCTTGTTACCCTCTGCCTTGGCTCGGTTAGTGGCTGACTTCTCAGCCATGTCAGCAGTCCCACGCACGCAATGATTTGTTGATACGGCTGTTGGGGTCGTTGGCGGTCTTGGAAGAAGTGTTCTTCTTCTTCATGCCTTCCATTCGGGCGCAGAAGGACTCACGGCGAGCGGCGCTCTTCTTCGACTTAGCAGCCTCTTCCTTCTTCACAGGAGGCTTAAGGTTGCTACCGGGGTGTTCCTTTTCATAGGACTTGCGTCCCTTCTCGTTCAGACCCCCCTTGGAGTTCTTTCCCTCACTACGTTGCCATGCTGCTGACTTAGCCATGATGTTCTCCTACTTGGTTGATGCGCGCAGTTGCCATGACCACTTCTGGTGCATGTCGATACGCTCTGCTATGAAGTTTGCTATGCCCTGCTGGTTCTCTTTGGTAGCCACAGCGAAGGCATCGTTCAGTTGCTTCAGTAGGGCTTCGTTGGTTTTCAGCAGTTCCTTGGCCATCGCCTTCGGGTTTGGCTCAACATCCTTGAAGTCGATGGTGCGCTCGTCAATGAACCGTTGGAGGGTCAGTGGCGCGTAGTCGTTGAGTTTCCGGACGTTCTCGGCAATGGGGTCGATGCTCCCGTACACGTCCTCGTAGACGGACTCAAATAGGCTGTGATACTGCGAGAAGTCCTGCCCTTCCACGTTCCAATGATAACCATGTGCTTGGAAGTACATGGTGACAACATCTCCGAGGAGAGACTTGAGGGTCTTGGGTAGTTCCGCCATTGGTGTCCTTACAAAGTAAAACCGGAGAGTGTAATGACTAGTTTACCAGTCACACACCCTCCGGTTTTAACCCTGACGCCCGAGGGAGAACCACCAACCAACGGGCACCCATATCTTACAGGTCGACGCCAACGGGCACAACCTTGGTGGGGTACTTGCGGCCAGAAAGGTCTGGGTGTATGGTGCGCCCCCCATGCGTAGAACCACCGCATTCTCGGGGCCGTTCTTGGCCCTACCCCTGTGGGCCGTCGACCAGATGCTCACCAGCGGAGAACACCAACACCTCCCAGTCTTGACGGCCCTCGTTGCGTTGTGTGATGTACACGACCACACCTGCCAGAAGACGGTGGGGGAGATTGCCATGCGCGCCGCGGTGTCAGAACGAACCGCCCAAAGGTCTCTTCGGTGGCTGTCTGACAACGGTGTCGTCAGCGTTTCCAAGGACTCTGGCAGGGCTGTACCCGTGTACAAGGTTCACTACTCCGACGTGACAAAGGTCACACCAAGGGTGACAGCGGTGACACCCTTGAGGGTGACACGTATGTCACCCTTGCCGAGGCGTATCATGAAGTCAAGGGTGACACCGGTGTCACCCTCAAACACCCCGCAAACCCTTATCCCACAAGGGAATCCTGAGTTTCCTATAGAAGTATGGGCCAGTACTACTGTGGTAGGTACTAAAGAAGTGGGAGGTATAGGGACCTACGGTCCCTGCGCGAGCGCCCCGGAGGCAACGATGATTTTGGGTGCAGACCCTCACGAAGAGCGACCAGCACCACCGGCTAAGAAGCCCTCGGATGTGAATGCCTTGGTGAGCCACTTCGTCAACCACCCTCAGGTGGTCATGTCCCGTTCATACCCCTCGTCGGAGGTTGCGATGCTCAGGAAGTCGATGAAACTGCTGTTGGCCGGTGGCCTTGATCGTAAGACCATCATATCCATGATAGATAAGTTCTACTCCACGGATAGATTCAGAGAGTCAGAAAGAGCAGCCTTTCTCTTCTCAAATAAGAAACTACAGAGCGAATTGCTTGCATCAATAGGTGGGGTAGTCGCCACGGATGACCCCCTGCTGGAACTCATGCTCACAGATTTTGTGCGAGAGACTGTTGACCTCCCATGGTCGGCGGTGTACGATGCCGATCTTCGCAAGGCCGTGGTAAGCCGTGGGCTTGACGCCTGCTTCCGGTATCCGGAACTGGTAGCGTCACTTGCCTACGCCTTCCCCGGCGACTTCCGCAACGACACGTTCATTTCAGCACTCACTGCACTCAACGACCTAGTAATCGCAACTGCACTCAACGACAAAACTGCAAAGCACTTAGTAGATTCAATCCCCATTGACTTGCCAAAAGAACTCCGCACTATCAATTCTAAAGCGCTTCGGGAACAGGCTGGTACAATTGCTGAGGCGGTGTACCGCTACCAAAGGGGTTCCAATGTCCTACGATGACTTCGATGACGACGAACTTGAAACAGATTCATTTCTCATGCTTGGATTTTCCGGTGTAGACAGCCTACTCAGTTTCATCCACTGGGTATATGAGACTTTCGATACCGATGAAGAGTTCACAGAGTGGTTTAACACCAACATGAACAAGACGAAGGTGAACATCTCATCGCCGCCGAAGACCTCCCTGACCTACGAAGAGAATGACACTTTCTGGAACATCGTTTCCAAAGAGTTTAAGAACCACAAAGAGGGACCACATGACAACCTATCCGGTGCCGACTGACTGGAAGTCTGCGAAATGGTGGCAGAACCGTCCTCCTGAGGAACGTGTATTCCACGCCCGCATACCCCAGCGGTACAACAAGGCGCACGGGGAGGAACCCCCGACCGCCATTCAGGAGTGGGTAGAAGCGTTCACCCCCGGTGCAAGCCTGCTCATCACGGGTCGCTCCGGTACTGGCAAGACTGACCTAGCCGCCAGAGTGCTTCGCCGGTTGCTGGAGCAGCACAAACTGTCGGGCAGGTTCTGCACCGCAGATGGTTACGTTGAGATGCTGAAAGACCAGTTCGACAACGACAACCTGCTGCCCGAGATGTATTCCACCCCGTACTTGGTGAAGTACATACAGGGCGTGTACGACATCGTTGTCCTTGATGGTCTGGGGCAAGAGCGTGAGACAGAGTTCGCCACCCATGAACTTGGGTCGTTGCTTCGGCGGCGATACAACGACATGCACACTCTCATTGTCACTACCTCGTTGAGCGTGATCGACTTCAACCGACGCTACGGCAGTCGTGTGGAAGCGGCCGTCGATGAGATGACCGTGTATCGGACACGCTGATGGAACGTGGCGATATCGGTGCGTTTACCACCCTGTCTCAGGCGTGCGTCTTTGAGGGGCTGCTAGCCCAGCCTCCGACCAATCTCCGTGGAAAGGTTCTGGAAAGAATCAAACTCGGGGCGAAGGATTGGGATGCTGCTCTGAAACTGTGGAAGCCCTTTGAACTCCCGGTCAAGACCCTCATCGACAATGTCGATAGGTTAGGCATATCGACTAAGGTCATAACCTTTCTCGCTGATGATGCAGTCGACCCCATCTACCGCTGGCTTCTCCGCAAGGGAGTGTCCACCACGGTGGAGTTCTATCCATCGGTGGAGGTCTTCGTGGAAGACCTCAAGTTCGACCGCTCCATCCGTAACGTGTACGTGCCCACCGAAGACCTGTACCGACGCATCGGAATCCGAGCGTCAGTGGTCAACCCCGACGTATCTTGGAGAGTCTGATGGCCTCAAGCGAGTTGTACCTCATCTCCAAAGTAATCCACGACCACGACATCACCGTGCCTGTGCGTTCGGGCTTGAAGCCCGACCACATGGTGGGCGAGTGGGTTGGCGTCTGGCAATGGCTGGTTGACTTCAACCGGAAGCACGGGTCGGTCCCCTCCGAACGAGTGTTCGCTCAGGAGTACGGGGACATCCAACTCTACGACGAACGTGACTGCGCCAACGAGACCTACACACGGCTCCTTGACGAGGTGTTCGGGGCGTACAGGAAGCGGTGTCTGCTTGATGCCCTCCAGCCTGCTATCCAGCACCTCAACGCCGACGACATCGACACGGCGTTCACCACGCTCACGGCTGGTATCCAAAAGGCGGCGGTCGAAGCAGCACGGCTTCGTGACGTTGACATTATCCAGAACTGGGAATCCCGTATCAGCCGGTACGAGGAGATGCGCAACACTCCCAACGCCTTGCGCGGTATCCCCACAGGTTTCGCAGGATTAGATCGCATTACGCAAGGTATGCGGCCCCAGCAGTTCATCGTGTTCGCGGGCGAACCAAAACGCGGCAAGTCGTTGTTCGCTCTCATCCTCGCCAACAGCGCACACGTTCACGGCAAGCGGCCCCTGTTCGTGTCCTTTGAGATGAGCATCGAAGAACAGGAAGCCCGTTACGACGCACTCATCGCCAAGGTTCCCTACGGGCGCATCCTGTCGGGCGACCTGAACAACGCAGAGATGCAGCGCATCCGTAAGGCGCTCTCCCTCCGCAAGAACATGCAACCGTTTGTGTTCACCGAGGATGCCTCGTCGCTCACCACCATCAGCGCACTAGGCAGCAAGGTGCAGGAGTTCCAACCCGACGTGTTGTTCGTGGATGGTGTGTATCTGATGGACGACGAAGAGGGAGAACCGAAAGGCTCTCCGCAGGCGCTCACCAACATCACACGTGCTCTCAAACGGTTAGCCCAACGGTTCGATATTCCAGTTGTTGCCACGACTCAAGTACTGTCGTGGAAACTGAACAACAAGAAGACCCGAGCGGTTACCGCCGACGCTATTGGGTACACCAGTTCGTTCGCACAGGACGCTGACCTCATCCTTGGTGTGGAGCGCAACCCTGACATTGACGATCAGGCCATCATCCGAGTGGTCATCGCCCGCAGTTCACCGACAGGTGAGGTGCATGTGAAGTGGGACTGGCAGACCATGGAGTTTGAGGAAGTGTTCGATGACGGCTACTCCGACCCCTCGTTCGACTGATGCGTACATCTAGTTCCGACTTGGTGCATGTGCTGGAGTCGGTGGGTGTTGATATCACCCGCTCCGGTGACCGTGAGATAACGGGGCGCTGCCCCGTGCACGTGAGGGTTGTGGGGCATGCCGACAGGTCACCCTCTTGGAGCATCAACGCCACCACTGGACTGTGGATATGTTTCTCCTGTGGTGCCCGAGGCTCGCTGTCGATGCTGCTCAGCGAACTGACCGGTGATGCCTCTGCCTCAGCGCAGAAGTTCCTCATCGACTCAGGAATGCAGCGGTTACTTACCGAAGACCAGCCTTACGAAAATGAGCAGTACGTCGACACCGACAAGTTCCTGTCTTTCAAGCGGGTGTCGGACAAGCGCTGCGCCACCCGCAACCTTGACCCCGATGCAACGTGGCGTCACGGTGTTCGATGGGACCCCGAGGTCAAGTGTTGGATTGTTCCAATAGTTTCCCAGTTGGGGCCGTTGATGGGATGGCAGGCCAAGAAACAGGGGTGGGTTCGTAACCGTCCTAATGGTGTTGAAAAGGCTAAGACCCTGTTTGGTATCGAACGGTTCAGGTCTCGCACAGCGGTTCTTGTGGAATCTCCCTTGGATGTTGTACGGTTCTCATCCGTGGGGTTGGACGCTCAATGCTTGGCATCCTTCGGGGCGCATGTGTCCTCGGACCAGATACGACTGCTGACCCACGTGTGCGACAAAGTCGTAGTGGCCATGGACAACGACGACGCTGGTGTATTCTCTAGCAAGCGTTTGTCGTCTCAGTTGTCTACTAGGCAAGGTGTTTACTGGTGGAACTACTCACAGGTGTCAGCGAAAGATATTGGTGACATGACTGATGAGGAAATAAGGTGGGGTTATGAAAACGCGCTCACCATCCCTCCGTGGATCACACCCCTTAAGGACACCCCATGAGCACCACGCCCTTCCTCTACAAAGGCACCATCCTGCTCGCAGTCGACGGTGACACCCTTGATGTCCGCGTCGACCTAGGCTTCCGTATCTTCCACGAGATGCGGCTCCGCATCTACGGCGTCAACACCCCCGAACGTGGAGAACCCGGCTACTCGGAAGCCCGCGAGTTCCTGCTCCCATTCGTGGGTAAGGAAGCAGTCATTACTTCGCACAAGCCTCAGGACAAGTATGGCCGGTGGCTCGCAGAAGTGTCAGTCGATGGGGTATCCCTCGCTGACTCCCTCATCGCCCATAAGTTGGGCGTCCCTTACTTTGGTGGCAAACGAGGAGAGGTGTAATGAAAGGCGACATCTACAGGTGCCCCGTGTGCTCAGGCACCATCCGCGAGGGCGACTGCGCTTACAGCGATGCCTTCTGCCACCGCACAGGAGCCTGTAGGAGAACCCGTGGTGGCTGGACACCCATGGTGAAAGTTGTTCCGGTAACATCAGATAATGACGTTTAAAGGTTCTTTATATCCTTACCAGCAAGAGTCTGTTGACAAGATGGTCGACAGGGGTCAGATGCTCCTCGGTCTAGTCATGGGCGCAGGTAAGACGGTCACCACCATCGCAGCGGTCGAACATCTGTTCTCCACAGGTGAAATCGACCGCTGCTTGGTCGTTGTGCCAGCATCCCTCAAGTACCAATGGTTCAGGGAGATCAAGAAGTTCACCGACTCGCGTGCCATCGTTATCGACGGCTCGCCCAAGGAACGTGAACGCCTATGGCGGTCAGCCATATCAGCCCACTACATCATCGTTAACCCTGAGTCCCTATCACGTGATACGGGTTACTTTAAGAGTGTTAAGTGGGAATGTATGGTTATTGACGAATCAACCATGATAAAATCTCGAGCCGCTAAACGATCTAAACTACTCAAGCGCATAGGTAAAACCGTTCCCTATCGGTTTGCTCTCACCGGACAGCCCATAGAGAACAAGCCCGAAGAGTTGTTCTCCATCATGGAGTTCGTTGACCCGGAAATCCTCGGCAGGTTCGATGTGTTCGACCGCACCTTCATCGTGCGCGACCACTTCGGTAGGCCGGTTAAATATCGTAACCTTAAGACTCTATTTAACTCGCTATCAGATTGCGTAATACGCAAGACTCGCGAGGACATTGCCGACCAATTGCCCAAGATTATACACCAGACAATCCCAGTGCCTTTCGATAGGAAAGGTGCTGATGTCTATCGTAAGATATCAGGTGCCCTTCTTACTGACCTCCAGCAAGCAATGTCGATGAGCGGTGGGTCGTTCAGCCTCTGGAAGCACTACAACGATCCACAGGCCAACGCCGCCCAAGGGCAGATCATGTCGAAACTCACCGTGCTGCGGATGCTGTGCGACAGCCCTGAACTCGTTCGGCGTTCGGCTAGGCTGTACAACGACCAAACTAAACCGGATCAAGGGAGTGCATATGCAGCCGTTTTGGAGCAAGAAGGTCTCCTTGTGGCGCTTACGGAGTCACCTAAAATGGATGCTGTCATTGAGTACGTATCAGAGGTACTTGAAGAAGACCCTAAAAACAAAGTAGTCCTGTTCAGTTTCTTCAAGGAGAACCTGCGCATCATCCAAGAGTCCACCAAGAAAGTATGTGGCTCTGTGTTGTTTACCGGCGATATGACTTCTGATGAGAAGGACGCTGCTAAGCAAGAGTTCTCCAACCGAAGTGACGTTCGGCTGTTCCTCTCCTCGGATGCTGGTGGCTACGGCGTCGACCTTCCGATGGCCAACTACCTCATCTCCTACGACCTCCCGTGGTCCTCGGGAAAGTTGGAGCAACGAGAAGCCCGCATCATCAGGTTGTCATCCCAGTTCGACCATGTTACGATTGCCACCTTCGTGATGCAGGGCAGCATCGAAGAGCGCCAGTACGAAATGCTCCAGCAGAAGAAGTTGATCAACGAGGCTTGGGTCGACGGAAAGCACCACGACATCAAGGGTGGCTTTGAGTTGACACTCAGCAGTCTTTCTAGTTTCTTACGAGAATCAGACGTTTAAAAGGAGAACTACATGAGTGAACAAGATCGGTCTAGGCTGGCCAAAGAGTACAGCGACACGAAGTATCTGCTTGACAAGGTGACCAAACAGGTCAACGAGTTGAAGTCAGTCCTCGTCAAGGAACTTGACACCGATGGAACCCCAGACGACCGAGGGCACGTGTGGTGCCCCGCTGGGGACTTCACGCTCAAGAAAGAGCGCCGTGTCTCTGAGGTATTCGACTCAGCCGCCGCCACAAAGTGGGCGAAAGACAACGGGTACTGGGATGAAGTCAAGGAAGTCATCGAAGTCGTATCCGAAGAGAGGGTTCTCGCCCTAGGGTGGAACCACCCCGAACTGACCGACAAACTCACTGAGTTCTACGACCTCAAGGTATCGTGGGCGTTCAAGGTAATTGAGGGTAGGTCATACGATGGAGAATGAACTCAATCTAGTTGAAGATTTGCGGTTCTTCGCCAAGATTGTTGAAGAGACCAACGGCAAACTCAATCTCATAATGCTCTCTGGGCAAATCTTCGCTCAGGCCGCTGACAAGATCGAACGGCTACGTGCCTTGTGCGACCAGTTGGCCGAAGCGTTGCGTGGCTACTACGACTTCGGGTCATCTGACACCATTGAGGACAACGCCGCTGCCGCCCTCGCCGCCTATACCGCAGCCCGCAAGGAGGCCGACCGTGGTTGACGACATCGTGACCCGACTGCAATGCATCTACGACGCGGACGGGTGCGGCCAATGCACTTTCTGTCTGGCAAAGGCAGAGATTGAAAGTCTGCGTGCCGAGGTTGATATGACGAGTCGTCTGCTTTACCGTTTCAGCCATGCACTGGGCGACATCATCCACCTGACGCAAGACCGACAGGTCTTGGACTGCATCAAGGAGGCCCGCCGTGACTGACGACATCGTGACCCGCCTGCGGCGTTGGGGTGACACCGTTGGCTCGTTCGGCATGATGCGTGCGCTGCATTACCAAGCCGCCGACGAGATCGAACGGCTGCGCGCCGCTGGCGATGCGCTTGCGACCGTCATGCAGTCAGGCTCTGACGCTGGCTGGGATGCCGCCATCGACGCATGGCAGGAGGCCCGACATGGCTGACAAGAAACTTCCAGAACAACTGAGCCTGTTTGACGACCTACCAGACTGGCCCGGTAACACACCCCCTAAGAACAGGGTGTCTGACCGTAAGGTAAAGAACACTCCAACCGATTCACTGAACGGAGCAAGGGGTAAGGTGTATCGTATACAAGGAGAGGACAAGGAGTTCTTCACCATCGGTGAACTGGCTCGCGCCCTCAACCGCAAGGCGGTGACTATAAGGTCATGGGAGCAGCGCGGTTGGCTACCCAAGGTCAAGTACCGCACACCCGCCCCCGCTGGGGAACAAATCCCCGGAAAACCTTCCAAAGGTCGTAGACTTTACAGCAGGTCTCAGGTAGGGTTCCTACTTGAGGCGGTCACCAAGTTCAACTTGGACCACTCCAAACTGGCCAACTGGTCAGGCTTCCAGAAACACATCAGGGCCAACTGGCCCGCAGACTAAACACACACACGAAAGAGGTCCTAAATGGGACGTTACGACGACGACATTGACGAAGTTGACGAGACCGCCGCTGAGCAGTCAGCGGTTCTCACTCAGAACCACCCCTCCACTACACGTGTCATCAAGCGTGGGTGGGGTGCCGCTGACAAGGTGAAGAACGCTGACTCAGCCTTCGCCCAGCGGCTCAAGGTTGACGAAGACCCAACCATCATCAAGTTCTTGGAGGATGAGCCATACGCCTCCTTCCGTCAGCACTGGGTTGAGCGGCAGGGGCAGAAGTCGTTCACCTGCATCGCAGACCTTGACCCAAAGGGTTGCCCTCTGTGCGACGCTGGCAACCGCCCCGCTACGCGGTTCGCTTTCAACGTCGTGATGATGGAACCCGACACCGACCCTGCGGTGAAGTCCTACGAAGTAGGCCCTCGGGTCATCGACCAGTTGAAGAACTTCCACACCAACCCCAATCAGGGTCCGCTGTCGAAGCACTACTGGGCTGTGTCCCGCACCGGCAAGGGCACCACGTCGGCCACCAACCATCAGGTTGTGAAAGAGCGTGACCTCGCAGACGACTGGTACGGCATCCACCCTCTCACCGACGCTGACCTGCGTGACTTCCGCAGCAGGGCATACACTCCTGAGATCATTCAGATTCCAGACCGCAAGACCTTGCAGAGCATTGCGATTGAGGACTTGGACGACTGAGCCGTGGGTTCAGATCGTCACGTTGTGGGGGGCCGTGAGGCCCCCCACATTGTCTTTACAGAGGAAGAACTCAAGTCGGTAGTCGATGAGGCTCTTTCGGCGGGAGTGTTCTGCTTCGACGTTGAGACACGGGGTGTGGTCGACAGGCACCCCGATGTTCTGGCGCTGATCGAATCTGAGTGGGAAGCGCACGCCGCTACCCTCAAGGCTAAGAACGAAGATATCCTTAGGCGTTCTAAGGAATCCATAGTCGGTCGTTGGCGCAAGACGTTAGCCCTTGACCCCCTCCGCAACGAGGTCATCTGGCTTGGCATCGCCACTACGTCGAAGTCGTGGGTCATTCCGATGGGTCACCCCAACGGTGAGGTCATCCACCCTGCCCTCACAGGTGACGGGTCGACTACACCGCCTCCCGGCTACCGGAAGATTCTCAAGAACGGCGAGGAATCAATGGCTAAGGCTAAGTTCTTCAAACCAGCCGTATTCTCCCCTGCCCCAGCGCAACTGCCGAAGTCGGTGGTCTTCAAAGCCCTAGAGCCGCTCCTTTTTAGTGATGCTGTAAAGGTGGGCCACAACGTCAAGTTCGACGCGCGTTCCGTCCGCAAGTACTTCGATGGTCGGCTTCCCCTTGGGCCGTTCGCTGACACGATGATTGCCCAGCACATCGTGAACGAGAATCTAACCTCGTACAGCCTTGATAACCTTATTGGTACTAACTTCAATGAGTTCGACCCCTACAACGTAGGTGGGAAACTAGGCGCAGTCATTACAGAAGTACCGTTCTCTGCGGCTGCTAGATACCTGCACCTTGACGTTCGGTGGACTTGGCTTCTGTACAACAAGTTGTACCGGAAGATAAAAGCCAACACCGACTTGCTCGCCTGCTTCTATCAGGACATGGATGTACTGCGAGTCCTCATGGACATGGAGGACACAGGTATCCCCGTGAACCAACGGGCCATGAAGTCTCTTGGCAAGTCACTTGACCTGCGCCTCAACGAACTCCTGCTTGACATGTACCAGTACGCCCCACCGGGGTTCAACCCCGGCAGCACGAAGCACAAGCAAGAGTTGCTGTTCAAGGGTAAGCGCGAGGGTGGCTTAGGTTTGAAGCCGTCTAAGACGACTGGCACTGGGGCTGCGTCCGTGGACGAGGAGACTCTGAAGAAGTTGGAGTCGAAGCATCCCGTTATCCCGATGCTGTTGGAGTGGTCGGAGACAAAGAAACTTGTGTCAACATATGTTGACGGGCTTCTGCCCCAGTTGGTGAGGGGGCGTCTGCACCCATCGTTCCATCTCCACCGCACAGCGACAGGGCGTCTTAGTTCCTCTAATCCCAACCTGCAAAACATTCCTAGAGATAGCAGCGTCCGTAGCCTCTTCGTGGCCCCCGATGGGTACGAACTGCTGGTCGCTGACTACGACCAAATCGAACTGCGTGTCATGTGCATGTTCTCCCACGATAAGAAGATGAGTGACTTCTTCCTGTCCAACGAGGACATCCACTCCGGTGCTGCGGCCCTGTGCTTGAATAAGCCCGTGTCCGAAGTGACCCCAGAGGAACGACAACTGGGCAAGGGTGTCAACTTCCTCACCGCTTACGGCGGTGGCTATCAGAAGTTGGCCCGCACCACGGGAATCCCCGAAGACCACGCCAAGCATGTCATCGACCAGTACTACCGGCAGTTCTCAGGTATCACCAAATGGAAGCAGGCGGTGGTAGCAGAGGGGCGTAGGTTCGGGTATGTGACCACCATGTCAGGCCGTCGTCGTCGGTTACCTGACCTGCTCTCGTCCGACAAGGGCGACAAGTCTCGCGCAGAGCGTCAGGCAGTCAACGCTGTGGTGCAGGGGTCAGCAGCGGATATCTGTAAGCAGGCTATGGTTGACTGTGCTGAAGCCTTCCGTGACTCCAACGCTCAACTGCTGGTGCAAGTCCATGACGAACTCGTCGTAGCAGTTCCAGCAGGGGAGGCTGCCGAGATGCGTAGCATTCTTATGACCGCTATGGGCGACGGCAGAGTGTATGATGGAATCCCCCTGAAAGTTTCATGCCACTCAGCCCTTAGTTGGGCAGAAGCAAAGGGTAAATGATGAACGAGGCAGTATCCAAGCGCAACTTCTTTCTGATGCTCTCAGTATTGGGGGGACAGAAACTGGCGGCAGACGCCGGTTTCTCCCTCCCTTCTGAGGACGTTCAGCGCATCGAACTTCTTGACGTGTTCAAGAAGTGGATGATAATGTCGGGCACCGGCATTACCGAAGTGATAAAAGAGTGCGCCTCTTGGGCGGTAGAACTTAACGAGATATCAGGTGACATGTCATCTGAGGAGTTTAGTGACACCGTTGAGGCACTTGTCTCCTTTAGTGTTGCCCTTATCTCGTACTTCCTTGATTCGGGTACATTGAAACTTGGGGACTCCGTTGATATCTCTGAAGAGATGTCGGAGAAGTTCATACGGGAAATGTTCAAGTCAATCATTGAGGATTTAGATGAGTAGTGATTGGTGGTCACGGAAACTAAGCAACCAGCCTGCACCGGCTCGCCCCAGCCTGCCTCCGGTTCAAGCCCCCATTCGGTTTCCAGCCCAACCCAACTCGCCCACACTTACTCCCGCTGCTCAGAACACCCACGTGCTTGACCCCTCCAAGAACGCCACCGAGCAGATATCAATGGGGGATGCCATTCACCTGTGGAAAGGCGGGGAGGCTGCAAGGACAGAGGGTGGGCTTTCGTGCCCCTCCTGTGGCAGTCACCTCGTCTTCACTCGCGGCAACAACCGCGTGAACGGCGCACAACCAGCCCCTCGTTGTTTCTCCTGCGGATACAACGGGTCGTACTCTCAGGGAGAACAGTCCAACTGGACTGCATAACAAAGGAACAACATGTCTAAGGTTGATCAGCGCGAGTCGCTGGCTTCTATCATCGCTTCTATCAATAAGAAGTACGGCGATGACATCATCATCCAAGGTAGTCAGGTTCGGGAAGAACTCCCACGTATTACCACGGGCGTACTAGCGTTCGACCTGATGCTTGGTGGTGGATGGCCCACTAACCAGTGGTCAGAGATAATCGGAAACGAAAGCAGCGGTAAGACTGCTCTCGCTTATCGAACCATCGCTGCCAACCAAGCGCTTGACCCTGAGTGGATTGCCATGTGGGTAGCCGCTGAAGAGTTCGTCCCCGACTACGCCCAGTCCATCGGGGTAGACCTTGACCGCCTGTGGGTGGTGGAGTCCAACGTGATGGAACACGCATACGACCTAGTGCTGCGTGCTCTGGACAACCGAGCCGTGGACTGTATCGTTATCGACTCACTGCCCGCCCTCGTCCCCGGCGACGAGGCAGAGAAGGCTATGGACGAGTTCACCATGGGCTTAGGCGCTCGCCTCACTGGCAAGTTCCTGCGCAAGTCCTCCAAGTCACAGCGCCGGTCGATGGTGAACGATGACCGTGGCTGCACCGGCCTCATCATCAACCAGTGGCGTGAGAAGATTGGCGTTACCTATGGTGACCCCCGTACTACTCCCGGTGGTAAGGCCAAGAACTTCCACTACTTCGCACGCGTAGAGGTTGCTCGCGACGAGTGGATCAAGGACAAGGACGAAGCAATCGGCCAGACCATAAGGGCGCGCACCATCAAGAACAAGACGTACCGCCCACAGCAGACGGCCCAAGTCGACTTCTACTTTGCCAACGCCCGAGGGTTCAATCTAGGGGAGTTCGACACGGTGAAGGATGTAGTGAACATCTGCATCTCCATTGATATCATCACCCGCGCTGGTGCTTTCTACTCCTTCAACGGCCAGAAGTGGCAGGGTAAGGAAGCACTTGTGCAGGGAGTCCGAGAGGACTTGGACTTGCAGAATGATCTCAAGAAGATTGCTACGGATTACTTTCTCAAAACCACAAACTGATAGGAACACAACATGGAAACCCCTACTAAGACAGCACAAGAACTGTGGATCACGCGGGTTATAAACGGCACGTGGACTCCCGAGTACCTCGTCCCCGAGATGCAGCAGGCTGCAAAGTCCGCCGCCGCGGCTGTTGCTGAGTACAAGCGCGCCATAAGTGGATCATAAGAGCATTATGAAAGCCTCCCGTAAGCAGGAGGCTAGGTCTGCTGATACCTACAAGGGAAGCAGGAACGCAGGGTCTGGCTCTGGCTGGATGCGGAAGAACGATGTTCGGTCTCAGGACTTCCTCATAGAGAATAAGTTGACGAACAACGCCAAGTCCTATACGGTGAAGTTCACCGACCTGCGTGACCTCACGGTCAAGGCCGTGCTAGAAGATAGAACACCTGTTCTACAGTTTGACTTGGGCGGTAAGCGCTACGTCATTCTTAACGAAGACGATTTCTTGGAGATGATTAGTGACTGATACCCCTTGGTATCTCAAGAACTACCGCCAGTCCCTGCTGGGTAAGACTGGTCGGATTCTGCCCAAAGTTGAGTTGGCCCTTGTCAAGAAAGTTGAAGCCCGCAATGCACTACGGGATACCCAACACCTTCACCCCAGCGAGATAAGCAAGAAGGACTGGTGTCCGAGGGCGTCGTGGTACACCATCACAGGTGCTCCCAAGGCTGCTGAATCCTTTGCTTTCAACCGCCTCAACATCTTTGAGGAAGGCAACGCCATCCACAGCAAGTGGCAGAACTGGCTCTGGGAGTCTGGGATGCTTGTTGGCAGGTGGTCCTGCCGTGAGTGCAGCACGACGTGGTTCGGCAAGTCTCCCCTTGAGTGCCCCGACTGCCACGGCATTGACATCACCTACCGTGAAGTTCCCCTACGGGATGACGAGCACCGTATCATCGGCCACGCTGACGGGGAGATAGAGGACGACAAGGGGCGCGCCCTCATAGAGATAAAGAGCGTGGGTATCGGGTCTGTGCGCTGGGACAAGCCAGCGCTCTACGCTGACTACGAGTCGGGGAAACTCACCCTTGATGAGGTGTGGAAAAACATCAAGACCCCCTTTCCCGCCCACATTCGGCAGGGGAACATCTACATGCACTGCCGCAAGGTCGACACCATCGTGTTCATCTACGAGTGGAAGCCCTCACAACAGGTAAAAGAGTTTGAGGTCAAGTTCAACCCCGAGGTGGTCGCTCCCCTTCTGGAGGGCTGCAAACTCGTTATGAAGCATCTGGATGACCAGACTCCACCCGACCGTCCTACGTGGGCAGTATCCAAGACCTGCTCTGGGTGTAAGTTCTGCCCCTTCAAGAAGGAGTGCTTCTCATGAGGGTTATCAGCAGAGAGCAACAAGACCCACCGCTTACCAAGTTCCTTTACAAGTTCTCGTTCCCTGACCGCCCCGGCGACGGTGTTCCCGATCTCCCGGTGCATCTTGATGACCTTGACGACGCGGACCTTATGGATACGTATCGAGAGTTCATGGCATGGGTCTCTTATGCTAAGGCTGAGTTGGTTCAGGCGGAGGTAGCCGAGGAGCGCGAGGCGAACTTCTGTCGCATACTGGAGTCGAAGGTGCTCATAGAGCAATGGGGTGTTGAGGCCAAGGGCGACAGGGTCACCATCGCCAAGGCCCGCCGCGACATCGACCCCCGAGTCACCGCTCAGCAAGAGGAACACCGTAAGGCTCGCGCCTACAGGAAGATGGTCGAATCTGTGTTCGATAGGTGCGAACGCGGATCACAGTTGCTGTCTAGGGAGTTGACACGACGTGTGAGTGCCTTCCCTCGGACTTCTCGTAACGAAAGGTTCAGCCCATGACCAACCGCGCCAAACAGAAAGGCACGTCGTTTGAAACCCTCATCAAGGATTACCTCATAGGTGAGGGCTTCATCCACGCGCACCGCCCTGCTCTATCTGGCACTAACGACACTGGTGATATTAACGGTGTTGCTAATTCCGCTGGACGCAAGGTGACGTTCCAGTGCAAGAATCAGAAGCAGTTCGCTCTGAGCAGTTGGCTCAATGACACAGTTGAGCAGGCTGCCAGACTTGGGAACGCCGTTCCTGCGCTCGTTGTTAAGCGGCCCGGTAAGGGGAAAACTGTCCTAGGTGATACCTACGCTGTTATGCGGCTATCTGACTTGATTGACCTTCTCAAGTCCGCTGGATACCATTAACCTTTACTCCGACACACAACCTCTATAAGTTCGGAGTAACCATATGTCAAGCGACTTTGAAGCAGACGACATCGTCAAGGTATCGGGCAGCAGCAATCCCCAAAGCGTTGGGTCGATTGTCGCCCGAGCCGTAGTAGCAGGTAAGTCCCCCAAGATGCGCGCCATCGGCGCTAGCGCTGTGAACCAAGCCGTGAAGGCTTGCGCTATCGCCCGTGGGTTCGTCGCACCCCGCGGAGTTGATTTACTTTTTACTATAGGATTTGATGACATAGAAGGAGACAACGGTGAGTCGATCTCCGCTATCTCTTTCAAACCGGTATCCCGGTAACTGCTAAACTGTTGTAGTTCTTACTTTATGTTTAGGAGGACAGGTGGCTTCTATATCCCCTGAGGACAATGAAAAGTTAGAGGAACTAAAAAAGACTCAGACACGTGAGGAGGCGCGGGAAGCCGCACGCCAGCGTGCAGCCGCAAGGGACGCAGCGCCCAAAATGTCACCTGAGGAAGAGGCAGCCACTAAAGCAGAGGCTGACGCCGCGCGTAAAGAGCGTAAGACAACGTCCCGTAAGAAGTCACACGAGTCTCTTAAAGCAGGGGAGCGCACCGCCACCCCCCGTGCTTCTACTGTCAAACGCAGGGCGGAAATAGCAGATTTGCGTCTGCGTCCCCCCGCCAAGCCTTCTAACCGAAGTGAGGCGTCTGACCAAGTTGGTAAGCCCTTTGCCAAGACCTCTGAGATGCGCACTGGTAAGCGTCGCATCATGTTCCGTAAGCACTACGACGTGCTCACACCCGACCTACAGGATTACAAGCGAATCAACACTCCCGAAGTGGAGACTCCGGTTCCACCCGAACTGGTCGGTCGTGGTACCACCTCAGAGGGGACCCCACGCGAAGAAACGTATGAAGGTCAAGTCCAGCGGTCACTCTTTTTGTTTGGAGAAAACGTACATAAATCCCCTCAAAGAGAGGCTAGGGCAGGGCGCCTAGCAAAGGCTATGGGGCTGCCCAACCCAATTACAGAAAAAGCCCGCCTTGCTGACAAGCAAAGGGTTCTCTCCGAGCACCTTAGGGACCAAGCCCCCGCTACCACCGGCTACGCTGGTGCAGCGATTAGCCAGATGCGCGGCGTGCTTCCTGCCGTGTCCCCAGATTCACCCAAGGGTGAGGTCCCCACAGCCGCATACGAACTCGCAACTGACATCAACAAGAAGATTGGCAAGATGCAGACCGAGGTTCCGTCGACCGGGGTTATTCAGCGCACCAAGCGCCCCGCTGACACCACACTCCCACGCCCTACGCGACAGAGGTTCCGTAGGAAACCCGGATTCAAAGAGGGCGAGTGGGTAGAAGAGTCACTATTCCCAGAGCACATGGACAAAGAAACCGGCCAATCCACACGCATAGTGCGCACCCTGAAGGAAGTAAACCCCGGTCCTCGTAGCCGCACGGGTAAGAGAAACATGGCTTGGCGTTCTGTGGACCCCAGTGGTGGAACCCCCCTTCAGCCGCCGCCTGTCCCTTCTACCGAAGCCCCCGCGGGCACTCGTACCGAGGAATACGTGGCCGCAGTCAACGGCGTTCCAACCGAATACGCTAGGAGGCTAGAACTAGGTAAACGGTCTTTGGAGCAGCGCAACCCTGACGACTTTGAAGACCAAACCGCACGGTTATCATCTTCTGATGATATGAAGGAAATACTTCGTATCATAAAGACCGAAGCCGCCCCAGCGATTGCATCCCACGCAGCAGCAACCGCAGAACCCAAGCCCACTGGAGTTGAGGAAGACATATCAAACCCTGTGTTTGACGACCCCACCTCGTTCCGCGAAGCGGTAGTCGAACCCCGTGAACCGGTAACCCCTTATAACCCCAAACCCCGGTCATCCAAAAAGCGCGTTACCCGTTCTACCGAACTGGCTACTGACCTTACTGCTAAGCAGAAGGAAAAGGGCACAGAAGAACTAACAATGGGCACACGCACCACGAACGTGTTCCCCTCGGACATTGCTAGGTCAGAACGCCTCGCCGCTCAAAGAGCGGCTGAAGACACGAAGCACGAAGAGATGATGAAGCAGACCATGTCCCCTCAGAAGTGGCAATCCCGCCGACTGCGGCAGTCTGCCACGATGTTTGAAGGTATGAGTGGCTATGGCGGGGCAGCACGAAACATTCTAATTGGACATCCCTCAGTGCCTACCGGTGCAAAAAAGACCGGGGGAGCATCGTCACCAAACCGGACACCTAGGGATGGTGGTGGTCTAGCCGGTGGTCTGGAGCGCCGCGCTGAGCAGGTTCAGGCTAACAGGGAAGCCGACCTTGTCATCAGTAGGGACAGGCGCAACATGAAAGAACTGGGGCTTACAAAAAACTTTGAATACCAACGGTGGACTAATCCATCCCTTCCTAGCGAGTCCCGCCAAGCGGCAACCACCGGTTCTCTACTACGGAGACACATCCAGCAGCAGTCTCCCTCCCTCAGTGGTTATGGCGCAGCAGTTGCTGCTCCTATGCTTGCTGGGGTGGATAAGGGGATCGCACAAAGTCTTTTAAGGGGTCTCCCTAAGAGAACGTCGTCCTTTAACGCAGGCCACCTAGAGGCTAAGGTCAAGTACGAGCCGGGATACACATTTGAAGGCGAAGAGTGACATGGTTGTTACTGTATGAATAACAGACAGTTTAAAGATGACTATCTTAAAGAAGTTGAAGAAGATATGTCGTCTTTTAATTACTCTAAGAAGTACAGCAAGTTTATGGTAAGAGAAACCAAACTTCAGAAGCGTAAGAACAAAGCAGAGGACTGGTATGACTGAGAAAAAGAAAGCGAAGAAGAAGACTACCGCTATCCCCAAGAAGCCACTTCCTCGCCCAGTCCCAGTAACCGGTGGAGGCCAAGGCGGCTTCATGACCGGCATGGGAAATGGAATGGGCCTTGGCTAACCAACAGACCTTCACTCAGTGGAACACCAGTTACGACCCCCAGAGTTCCGCTCAGTCTTCCTCACCTCTCGGGCCTGCTCCTACCTTCCGTAGTCCACAAGATGCACGCCTATCGGCGTGGGGCACATCCCCTGACGTTCAGTACCCAGACGGGTATCTGGGCACGTCCACTTCTAACCGTCGTCAGGACAAACTGACAGCGGCTGTTATGCGCACCAACACCCGCTCTTACTCGCGGGGTGTGCATAAGGGTGAGCGCATCAACACGGGCGACTACATCTGGCCCGATGAGTTCAATCTTCTTACTGGTATACAGTTGGAAGCAAGGGGCATGAAGTTCGCCCCTTCTGGTGCGATGCCCACCCATCTTACTAATGATGGTAAAATGGGGCCAGCGGGAGTTTCCCGCGGGTTGGGTGCAGCAGACCAACCAATCATTGACGCTCAACGGCGTAGCCGTTTGAAGAGCCTTGCCCCCCCGTGGAGGTGACCTCATGAAGTTCGGACGCAAATCAAAAACCAAGAGCACTCCACCAAAAAACAGCAAGGCTAATTTCATCCCGTCCTCTGACCGTGTAAAGAAGGCAGAGGAAGAGCGCCAGTACACAGAGTGGAATGAGAAATCCTCTGACGATGCAGGTCCTATACAACGCCCCATCCCGGGTCTTCAAGTAGTTGGCGACACCCCTACTCGTAACGACCACTTCACCGCAGGCGCAACCCCACCACATCTATAACCAAACAGACGATTCCGACCCGGCTTCACCGCACGGAATCCCCCGCCCAACTAAAAGGAGTAAAAATGGGTAACCCAAATAACCGGCCCTACGACCAAGACGCTGACAACAACCCTCGTAAGAAGATTACGATCAGCACTTTGCCTAATAAGGAAGACAACACTAAGCGGGCCTCCGTGAAGAATCCCACGCCCGGAACTGCTGACAAGGCAAAGAACCTGAAGGCTGTCCCGAGCAACGCTGCAAAACAGCGCGCCAAACTAAACCAGACTCCTGAAGACAAGCGGGCATCCAACGCCCTTAAGAACATCCAGAAGAAGGGTAAGTAATGGCTAAGCACAGCAAAGAACACCCCGGCTTCAAGACCACACAGAAGAAGATCGCCAAGGAGCAGGGCATCAGCGAAGAACGCGCTGGTGCCATCCTTGCCGCTGGCGCACGTAAGGCATCCCCTGCTGCAAAGAAGGCTAACCCTAACCTTAAGAAAGTAAAGGGTAAGTAGACAGGTTGGCACGCCCGTGGCAGTCCCGTCAGGAGATGCTTACCGACCAAGCGTTGGAAGCAGCCATTAGTGACCCTGATACCATCAGGGCCATTCGTCCTGCCGTGCCTCAGCAGTTGTTTCCCGACCGCATGGGTTTGGTGAAGCAAGAGCCAACCGTGATGGACATCCTTAACACCGACCGCTACGCCCCGACGTTCAGGTCGTGGGTGTCTGGCCTACCTGTCATGCACTCTGAACTAACAGAGGGAACATTCGACGGCAGCGGCAGGTACTCAATGAACACTCTGGGAGGTGTGTGATGGCTGGTTACAACCCTTTTGAAACAGGAGACCCCTTCCTTAACAGACCTGAGATAGCCATCCGCAGGCTTTATTGGTCGACCCAGAACGACTTCGCAGCGGGACGGAGTTCCAACTTCCAAAACACTTCAGATCGTGCTAAATACGGTGGTGGCTTTTATGGTAATTCCATAGGCTCAACTCTCAACTCTGGCCCTCGTTATGCAAGAGGCACAATGATGGGTAACGTCCCTAACGCAGGGATAAACCCTAACTTCGATAGGCGGCTCGCTGGCCCTAACTTTGAATTAGGTAATGCAGTTAGAGCGGTCAATACGCTTGGAAATGGTATCAATGCTGTCAGAGGTGTTAGGGCTACTAACACCATCGCTAAGGGCATACAGCAACAGCAGCAGTCAATCGCTAACAGCAAAGCCCTTCAAAATAGAAACAACGCTAACGCCAGCGCGCCAGCAGCAGCGGCCCCTAGCAGTCGCACGCAACGACGGGCTGGGGCGTCAGCAGGAGCGAGCACTCCAGCACCCGCGACTACGACAGCCCAACCCGCTCCTCCCACTTCGCCAGTAACTCCCGCCCCCAGTAGCCGTGGTGCCCAGCGTGGTGCCGCCACGGGAACGGCCACAACCACAACCCCCGCACCACCTCCTACCCCTCCCTCCACTCCCGTGACGATGGGGCCAACACGCCGTGGTATGCCCAACCAAGGAACACCACCTCCTACCCCTCCCTCCACTCCCGTGACGATGGGGCCAACACGCCGTGGTATGCCCAACCAAGGAACACCACCTGAACTCAATACACCCGGAGGAACCGGTACCGTGCCAACGAACTGGAACAACATGAGTGAACACGACGTAGACCCGTGGGCGGCCTACATCGGCCATAGTGGCGGCCCCACCACCCAAGAGTTGCCTGTACAACCGACTGGCCCTACTCGTTCTACGATGTTTGAAAAGGTAAAAGGTACATTTCAAAAGTTACGGGGAGACAATACCCCCCAAGACCGTTCATCAGAACCCACAACAGAGATGAACACCACGGAAAAGCAGGACATTAGGGCGGCTCGTAAGGCATCCAACCGCTATAACAAAGAGTATGGCCCATTCTAACAAAGGACTAATCATGGCAGTTAACGACTCACGTTCAATGAACTCAGATATGAAGCAAGGCGCTAAGGACGGCGTGTACAAGCACCTCACCCCTAATCGTGGTGGTGTTGTTGAACTCAAGGATGTCATCAAGCGCGCCGATGAATTGCAGATGCAGTACAGCATTGCAACCCCAGAGCACCCTACGGGGTGCCCTTGCGGTTACTGCTGACCTTCATATAAGATAACGTCACCATAAGTTGACTCATAGGAGAACAACATGCCCCGTCTGCTTACCTGCAAATCATGCGCAACCATGTACAAGATGAAGGACTACGACGGTCCCGTTGAGTACGACATGGAACTCATCGAACTCTGCAACCGCCACCTTCAGCAGGCAGATAATCCTGACCCCGACGCACATCGCGCATTGATTCTGCGTTGTGACGATAAGACGTGGGAAGCCCTAGGTGACGAGACCAAGATCAAGAGTGAACTCGCTAAGAACGAGTGGGCCGTTCGGGAACTGCGCGATGACCTCAAGGTCGAAGCGCTGCGGTGCTTTGACCGTCATAACCGCCCCAAGGATATGTGCCTTGACTACGAGGACGACAGTAAGACGATTGGCCGTTCGATAGGGGTACCAAAGGAGCACCGCCAGTTCCTGTGCCACTACTGCCCCGCCAGCGCCTATGTAGTTCACCGCGCACGAGTTGCAAAGCGCATGTACGACTGACATGATTATTGTCAACCTATCAGTTCTATCACGGAGTGCTGATGTCGTAGGATCTCGGCAGCCCGTGCCCGAAGGACGAGCCATATGGGCTATGTTGTTTGAGCGCTACATGGGACGCCTCGCGGTGATATCCAACGAGGAGTACGACCGCTCACACTTCGCAGACTGGCTGAAGCGCGAAGGGTTCAAGGCATCCTTCTTTGAGTGCATCACCGAGCCTCACCCTGATCTAAAGGCCCAGAAGATACAACTCTTGGGTGCTGCGTTCGGAAGGGTGGAGTGGTACGTGGACACCGACCCTAAGACCTGCGCCGAGACAACTGCCCTTGGTATCCCCACCATCCTTGTCTCCGTACCGTTCGTTGTGCGCCCAGAGTGGGACCGCGGCAAAGAGATTCGTCAGTGGGATAGTCTCGTAGAAGAGATGGAATCACAGGCACTAAAGGCCGCTGAGAGAACATGGAGAGACTAGATGAAGGTGTACTTCGGCGGAGCCGAGAAGGGTTCGCACCGTAACCTTCTCCTCTCTAACGGTATCCAGCGCGTAGGTGTAAACCTTACGCACCTAGCGATACCTAAGACCAAAGAGTTCAGTATCCCTGATGTGTATAACAATGCAGAAGTTTTGCTCTACACATCAGAGGGAGATGAGGACGTATCCCGATATGGGGATTTCGTTAGGACTTACGCTGACGACCTATCAGTCATCATTGGTCGTCCCGACTTCGATGGGGAGTTTCTAGGTGACAAGTACGTACCGGTCTGGTCAGATGGCGACGACTTGGAAAGACTGGCGTGGCTTTGCCAGCGTTATGGGCGAGCAGCCATATCAGATAAAGCCATCACACCCAAGACCCTTCCTCGGATACGGTCACTATCGCAGCGTTGGGACGCCAAGTTGGTCGGGATTACGAGCAAGCCCGACATCATCGAAGCCTTACCATGGGATGCGGTAGTAGTTGGGTCATGGACTAGCGCCATAAGGTACGGTGAAACTCAGGTATGGGATGGCCACGGCCTCCGTAGGTACCCAGCGCAGCAGAAGGAAAGTTCCCGGCGCAAGCATCGCGCAGACATCATCCGTCTGGGCGTGGACTTTCAAGAGGTCATGGAAGATAACGTGACCGCTGTTGGAACACTTGCTATCAAGTCGTGGCAGCAGTGGGAGACTCGCACAGTTGGGGCCTATGACCCCTCCGAAGGTGACGACGAGAGTGAATTCTCTACACTTGATGATGAGCAAATAATTGCTATCGAAGGGATTTCACAAACCAGCGGTTTGGTGGATTCTAAGGGTACGAATATTGATATCACCCCCCTAAGAAAGCGGCACGACTCAGAGCGTCTGTTGCTACCGGTTATGGGTATAGACCGCATAGCCTCCATCGGGTCTAAAACCCTTACAGATCAAGGGGAATCCATCGAAATTGGCCCCGAGGAAACCCCTGTTATCCGGTATCAGTCGAACCCTCTAAGGCAGTGTAATAGTTGCTATCTAGCAGCCCGTTGCCCTGCTTTCAAGGAACATTCTGATTGTGGTTTCCGACTCCCCGTGGAGATACGCACGAAGGACCAACTCAACGCTGTTCTACAGGCCATGATTGAGATGCAGGCAAGCCGTGTTCTATTCGCGAGGTTCGCTGAAGAACTTGAAGGCCAAGGTCTTGACCCAGCCCTATCGTCTGAAATGGATAGGTTGTTCAGCCTTATCGACAAGTTCAAGAACATCAGCGATACACGTGATGTGTTGCGCATGGAAGTGGAAGCACGAGGCAGCAGTGGTGTGCTGTCCCGACTCTTCGGTCAGAAAGCGGGTGACGTTGCTCGGCAACTACCCGGTGGTGGACTTGACGGTAACCGTACCGACCAGTTCATCTCGGACATTCTTGATGTTGACGACTGACACCTCTGTGTGTATGATGGTCACATGACCACGAAAGACCAAGAGAAGTTTGATAAGGCAGTCCGCACCCTCGCCAGCATCGCCACGGTGACTCTCATGATGAAGTTCAATCAGGCGGTCTACGACCGTGCTTACGCTCGGGGCATCCACAAGCGCTGACAGGTGTCAGTTTATAATGCACTCTATGGACTGGTTAGAAGACGCACTGTGCAAGGGTATCAACCCCGACTTCTTCTTTCCTCCTCTTGACGCCCAGTCGCCCAACCACTACTACGCCATCGGCAAGTACGTGTGCTACGCCTGCCCCGTGTGGAAGGAGTGCCTCGCCTACTGTGAAAGCAACGATGAGGTATGGGGACTATGGGGTGGGTTTACCCCACAAGACCGTAAGAAGCCCCATACCCTACGGCATGGGTCCATAGAGTACAAACGCTTCGGATGCACCTGCCAAGGTTGTCGGGACGCTCCTAACTGGGATGATGTCTATGCAGATGTAGACACGCTACCTAAGAGCGGACAACCTTATGATCTACTATCCCTCGTATACGACTTGACAAAAGGATAACCATGGATACATCAATCCCCGTTTCCCTCATAGGTGGGACAGCCGAGGTCGCTCACGCTCTAGGTTGCCCCAAACAGCAGATTCACGCTCTTCGCCGCCGCAAAGACTTCCCGCAGCCCATTGGCAAGTTGGCGGCTACCCCTCTGTGGAATCTCAACGAGATACGGGAGTTCGGAGCATCATGGGTTCGTCGCAAAGCACTCTGAGGTTAGGCGTAGCGTCGGCTGACTGGACGCACCCCAGAGACCACGGTCAACCTTTCGACGTGTGGGGTGGTTCGGGATGGGCGCGCGTAGGCAAGTACCTGCCGTTGCTCCCCTTCACCATAAAGGTGGGGCTTCTGGCGTTCAACGGCTCCTATTTCATCATCATGGATAAAGACGGTAACCAGCATGAGGTTGATGTCATCATCATGCAGCGGCTTACTCACCGGGGCTTGGCTGAGAACATTCTCAAAGCCCGTGCCACCGGCCAGAAGATCATCAACGACATTGATGACTGGTACTGGGGTGTCGATCCCACGAACATGGCCTTCAAGTTTAACCACCCAAAGGAATACCCTGATGAAAACATCAACCACTACAAGGGCATATTGAGCAAATCAGATTTGGTAACGGTTAGCACTTCTTACTTGGCTGACCGCATTAGGCCATGGGTGAAAGCGGAGATCGTAGTAGCGACTAACACTGTCGATCTGAAGGCTTTCACTCCCCGAAAGCATGTCGATGATGGCCCTCCGGTAGTCGGGTGGGTTGGGTCTACTGCTCACCGCAGCCGCGACTTGGAAACCGTTGCGGGCATCCTGCGCCCTATGTTCAACAGTGGTGAGATAAGGCTTCATCACAGCGGCAACAACATCCAATATCCATCCTTTGCGTCACGCATTGGGGTGCCTTACGACGCGGTGACCACTTTGCCCCTCTCAAGGGCAGAGGATTATCCATCTCTTTTGGTTATGGATATAGGTATCGTCCCTCTCAAGGACACACCGTTCAATCGGGCAAAATCTTCGATCAAAGGTTTGGAATACGCCGCCGCGGGGATACCATTTGTGGCGCAAGCGCTTGACTCCTACATCGACCTCGCCGCTGACGGCATCGGTAGGATAGCCAAGCGGCCCATGAACTGGATCAAGCACCTCAAGTCTCTCTACTCCGCAGAAGTGCGGAATGAGGAGGCGGCTTTGAACAGGGAACGGCTCGTTGTCTACGACCTTCCTATCGGTGCTAATCGGCTTGCTGACATCATCTCTAACCTCTAAGGAGCCACAGTGTCGGTTGACACGAACGAATACATCCAACTCCCCCAACTAGCGTCATGGGGTAACGATGCTTGGCGGCAAGTAGCAGCCTGCCGAGGTACGGATGTAAACGTCTTCTTTCCAGAGAAGGGGCCGTTGTCGGTAATCAACGCTGGCAAGTCAAAGGTCTTCTGCATGCAGTGCAGCGTTAGGTTTGACTGCCTCAAGTTTGCTGTCGACAACTTCATCAAGGTGGGCACTTACGGTGGATTGTCTCCTACCGACCGGCGCAGCATCACCTCTGAGAACATCTCTGAAGAGCACACCAAGTTCAGGCTGACCGATGCCTACGCCACGCTGAGGCGTGCGAAGGACAAGACCCCGGTTGCCACGTTGTCCCGTATCATCGGGGAGACCGAAGAGTGGGTTAAGGAGCAACTCGCAAATGGCGGCGATTTCCTCTTCTGATATCCGTTGGCTCAACCGAGCCATCACCCAAGCAGAACAGGCCCCCCACGAACAATGGCGTGTGGGGGCTGTTCTCGTCAAGGGGGGAAGCCTGCTGAGCGTTGGCTTCAATCGTTACCGTAACGACCCGTCGCAGGTAGAACTGTCTGGCGTTTCATACCATGCCGAGGCCGTCGCTATCCGTAAGGCAGGGTTTTCTGACGGAGCCACCTTGTATGTGGCGCGGGTCACTAGGTCGGGTGACCTTGGTAGCGCTAAGCCGTGCGCTAGGTGTCAGGCGTTGCTTGACAAGCATGGGGTGCACACCGTTGTGTGGACTACCCCTGACGGCTTACTCAAGCAACGAGCACGGCAACTATTACTTACCGCTTGAGCGGGGTCGTGCGTGACCGATGTGGAAGAACCCACAGTGCGGGCACTTGTACGCTTCCATCATTCCTCTACCACTGCCACCACCCATTACGGTGGGCGCTTGCTTTGCAGCGCGCTTGGCGTCTGCCTTGCTATGGAACGTGCGCTTGAGATGTCCTTCCTTGGTTCGGCACTGGGTTTCTTCGCTGAATACTTGCTTGAGTGTCATCACGCCACCGGCCACACATAGGGAAGGTCGTTAGGGGTATCAGGCCACATCGGGCCGTAATGGTCTGCGTACTTGCGGATGAGGTTAGACCGGTGGGATTTGATTACGTCCGAGTCCCACAGCCACCGGGGGAAGTCCACCGTCTGTTGGTCGTCCATAAACTGCTTCAAGTACACGGTCAGTTTGGGTTTGAGGGAATCTTTGTAACCCCTCTTGACCCACTCGTCACACATCGCGATTCCATAGAGCGTCAGGGCCAACTCGTAACCGTCCCACATCTTCACGGCAGGGTGGTGCCACCACCCCTTCTGCTCTCCGGTGAGAGCACGGATGATTTGGTACACCTCTACTCGCTGCTTACCTAATCTCTTCATATCAAGTGTTCTGGCCGTTTCACTGAACAACGGCCCGTGGGGAACAAACGTCTGCATGGTGGCTCCTAGAGTTCTTTTTGTAGTGTGTCAGGGTTGTAACCGATATCCCAGAGGAAGTCTCGTAGTCTTGTTATCTCTGCTTGCAATGAGTAGTAGAGATGCTGCCGTGAGATGTTCTCAGCCAGAGCAGTCTTTTCCAAGTGGTCAGGGTTACAGCAAAGGGTATTACGACATAGGTGGTCAAGGGTTTCCTCCTTGGTGAGTGTCACGTGCTTGTGCTGTTCGTATGACCAGCGGTGGACTTGGTACGCCTTACCTCCAACGTACATGCGCCCATACCCCTTATCAACAGGGCCGGTCCACGTCCAGCAGGGTGAGTCGTCCCCATCGAACTTCTTGCTTCGCTTGTCAATGAACTTCCAGAACTTGTCCTCGGGAAGTTGTGTCTTCTCAATAGCGTGCAGCACACCATCACGCTGTAACTGCTTGTAATGACTAGCGCAAAGGCCCTTAGCCACTGCCTTGTTATTACACACTGGGCCTCGGCACATGCTCATGCGCACTCATACCCCGTTGGCATCAGGATTTCAACACAGTCGTCATCTTGTGGGTCTGACGACACCGTGGGGTTGAGGCAGGCATGCAACATTGCGATG